>Ga0190273_10000071_pt1 | contig 55954 bp, 54 predicted proteins | sample Popmic504IS_FD_134513 | JGI IMG/M metagenome (GOLD analysis project Ga0190273, IMG submission 134513) | Populus adjacent soil microbial communities from riparian zone of Shoshone River, Wyoming, USA - 504 IS | ecosystem: Environmental > Terrestrial > Soil > Riparian zone > Trees stand | place...
GGGGCTGCTCTCCGAGGATACCGACTTCGAGAGCGGCGAGCTGTGGGGGAACTACCCGCAAACCTATTCGCTCGTCGGCCTGATCAATTGCGCCGTGCTCCTGTCGCGGCCGTGGAGCGCGGTGCGATGAGGAAACAGTTCGTCGTCCCAGCGAAGGCTGGGACCCCAACGAGGACTTGCGCCGTGCTTTTCACCCCCCGGGGCCCCAGCCTTCGCTGGGGCGACAAGCAAAGATGAGCCGCCTCATCGTCATCTCCAATCGAGTCTCGAAGCCGCAGGGCGAGGGGCAGGGCGCGCAGGGCGGGCTGGCGGTCGCGCTCTCGGCCGCGCTTCGCGACCATCGCGGCCTGTGGTTCGGCTGGTCGGGCGAGACCGCGGAGGAATTCACCGGCCATATCGACCTTCAGCGCAACGGCGGAGTCACCACGGCGACGATCGACCTCGAGGAGCAAGACGTCGACGAATATTATAACGGCTATGCCAACCGCACGCTTTGGCCGCTCCTCCATTACCGGATCGACCTGGCCGAATATGACCGGAGCTTCGCCGGCGGCTACGAAAGGGTCAACGAGCGCTTCGCCGAGACGGTGCAGCCGCTGATCGAGCCGGACGACCTGATCTGGGTCCACGATTACCATTTGATCCCGCTCGGCCAGCAGCTTCGCGACCGGGGCGTGAAGAACCGGATCGGCTTCTTCCTCCACATCCCGTGGCCGCCGGCGCGGCTGATGGTGTCGCTGCCCTTCCACGAGGGTCTGGTCCTGTCGATGCTGGCCTACGACGTGATCGGCTTCCAGACCGAGGAATGGCTGGAGAGCTTCCGCCATTATGTCGAGCACGAGCTCGGCGGCCATTGCGACGAGGACGGCACCATCCATGTCGGCGACCGTTCCGTCCATGCCGGGGCCTATCCGATCGGGATCGACTATGCCGAATTCACCAAAGCGGCGGCGAGCCCCAAGGCGCAGGCGGCCTTCGAAAGGATGCGGGTCAGCGCCGCCGGCCGGCGGACGATCATCGGAGTCGACCGGCTCGATTATTCGAAGGGGCTGGAGGAGCGCTTCCTCGGCTACCGGCGATTCCTCGAGGAGCATGAGGACTGCAAGGGCAAGCTCTTCCTGCTCCAGATCGCTCCGCCCTCGCGCGGCGAGGTCGCGACCTACGAGGTGATCCGGGAGCGGCTCGACGAGCTGTCCGGCCGGATCAACGGCGAGTTCGCCGAGGTCGACTGGGTGCCGATCCGCTACGTCAACCAGGGCTATCCCCGCGAGGATCTGGCCGGCTTCTACCGGGCCGCCGAGATCGGGCTGATCACGCCTCTGAGGGACGGGATGAATCTCGTCGCCAAGGAATATGTGGCGGCTCAGGATCCCGACGATCCGGGAGTGCTCATCCTCTCGCGCTTCGCCGGAGCGGCGCTTCAGCTGAAGGAGGCCCTGCTGATCAATCCCTATTCCAAGGAGGAGATCAGCGACGCCATCCTGCAGGCCCTCGACATGCCGAAGGAGGAGAGGGTGAGGCGCTGGCGGGCGCTCAACGAAAGCGTCGAGCGCGACGACGTGCTCGCCTGGCGCAAGGCCTTCGTGGACGCGCTGGTGCGAAGCGGGGAGGACTAAGCTTTAAACGCCTGTGTCCGAATCCGGACGAAGTGGACGAAGTGGACGCGACCGATAGAGTCGCGGCCTGTCCGGAATCGGGCAAAGTGGACGAAGTGGACGCGACGCCGGAATTTCGATGGCGCCAGGATCCTTCTGCCCGACTCGCCAGCTGGAGCTGCGCCTTCCGTCGAGGCGCCACGTTATTCAGGCTCCCGCTCCCAGGGCTCGCGACGGCGACCAAGCAAGCACAGAGTTCAAAGAGCCAACTAGCCGACATCAGAACATAACAGGAACAATTAGACGGGTCAAGTTACTTCGCGAGCGAGGGGCAAGAGTTTTCTGGCTTCATCCGAATGGAGACGACATTTAAAAATGTTAATGAATATCTAAAAAACGGTGGTATTGGGCCCGGTGATCGGCTAGGGCTGCCTCGAGGAGGTTCGCTATGAAAATCTTACGCAAAGGGGCTCGAGCGGACCACGGCATGAAATCGGTCGAGCTAAAGCCCGCCAAAGTGGAGTGGAACCGCACGTCGGACACGTTCGATCTGACGTTCTCTCACGCCGCGACCGACTTCAATACCGAGGCTCGACACAAGTATAAAATCCGCTCTTCCGCCATGGAGCAGGCGGCTCAGTTGACGATGTTGGCGGCAGCTGCGACGTTGATGGATCGCGACGAGTTTATCACGGCCTTCGCCCCGGCTTTGCCGGCTCTCTTCAAGCTTCAGGCGATGGCTATCGGGGTTAAGGTTGCCGCTTGAGCGAAAATCGGTGTCGGACACCAATTTTCCGGTTTCTCATTCGAAGCCCACCGACAGAACGTCTTCGACCTTTTCCGTCTCATTGCACGTGATCGACACAGGCAGTTGAAACGGCCTCAGATCACTTTCGGCGCGGGCTCGCACGGCCACTGGTTCACAGCGCAGCGTACAGGCATGCTTCAAGGTACCCGCGTCGTAAACCAGGCGATGTCCGTTCCGCTCGAAGCGGGGCAGGCCGTCGCGATGGGGTTTTGGGCCGATCGCGAAGACGGGGCCGAGCTGCAAAGGCGGGGGGTGGAAAATTCGGTTCCCCGTGGGGTCGGGGGGGGTCGGCGGCGCCGGCCGTTGCGGCCTGCTGTTGATATCGAACAGTCCGAATGTTTCTGGAAAGGCGATATGCACGTCGATATTGGTGGTAGGGCCTCTGCCCTGATTTTGCAGCAGAAAATCGAATTCCAGTATGAGCCCGACGCTCTCGCGCCACGTTTCGTAGGCCGACAGATACTCGGCATAGGATTTCAGGAAGCGCTCCAGCTCGCCGTTATACTGCTCCGCCAGATAGCGGCCATAGTCGTTTGCCGGACCCGTCGGCTCCAGCAGCTCCGCATAACGGTCATGTCCCCGAGTCGTCGGTAAGCTCTGCGGTCGATATCGCGCCTTTATTTCATCCAGGGCCGCAATCTTGTCCACCGGCCGGACCGGCCGAGCCGTCAAGAGGCGAGTCGTCCCGTCGCCGAAGGTCAAGGCGAGCCTGGGCCGTCGGTCCTTCAGTTCGGCAAGCTCGCGCTTCAGCCGCCGAATCTCTACGGCATCCGCTTCGGCCGCAGGCCGGAGTCGCAATTGGTCAGGCAGGCGCACCGGCCTGATAGGCCTGGAGCGCATTTTCAGGGCAAATCCCCGGTCTCCCGTGGCGATGGCCACCGGGCACCCTGTCCGAGCCGAATAATCCAGTGCGCTGGCAATCAACTGATCGTCACCCACCTCCCAGGTGAGTCGGTTGGCGGCAAAGTCGATCAGCGGCTCATCCTCCATCATCGCCAAGCGGACATCGGCGCGGATGCAAATCGGCGAGGAGCGCTCGAGAAGATCCGCGAAGTAGTCAATCGACGCGGCTGCGCGCCGACGCAGCTTCGGGGATGGATTGAGGGCCTTTTGGCGTTCAAGCTCGCGAAACAGCAGGGGCGTCGCCACCAGGTCGCATTTCGCGGTGTCCGTTAGTCCGCACCAGTCGATCTCGTCGACCCTTCGAAAGTGCAGCACCACGTTGGTGTCGAGGAAGATGGCCAAGGTTTCGCGGCGGTCCATACAGTGGTTCTAGCCGGGGCTGCGGTCGGATCAACTCAGGGCCCCGCCGTCCGACGGAGCTTACGAAAAAGTCCCTCCGGCTCGGGATGGGCCGGAGGGACTCCTTCGAACATGCCGTCCGTTTGGGGGGGACGCGCTGCTCTTGGCTCTTAGTGGGTGTGCTCGACGAAGAGCACGTCGGTGATCACCTTCTTGCCCTGGCCGAGGTCCTTCACGAAGGTGTGGTGGCCGATCTGCCGGCCCCAATCCGCCCGCGAATTGCCGATCGCCTGCTCGTTCGTCACCGCCTCCGGCAGCCCGGCGGCCGCGTGGACGTGCGAGTAGATCGAGGCGAGCTGGTTGTAATCGTGCGCGTCGGGATGCTCGTTGCCCGCGGGGATGTTGGTATATTCCATGCACGAATTGGTCGCGTCGGTGTTGAAATTCTCGTCCTGGTGGGCGAGGCCGTAATCGTGGCCGATCTCCTGGCAGGTCACAGCGGCGCGCCAGGCCGGCGTGTTGTAGGAGCTGCCGGCGCCGTAATATGTGTCGTTGAGCTTGGTCGTGCCCTGACTGATGTGGCCGTCGGCGGCGAGCCAGATCGAGGCGATGCCGAGCCAGCCGGTGGCGCCGTAGGCGGCGTTGCAAACCTCGATCCGGCCGGCGCGCGGGGCGCAGGTGCTCGGAGTCGTGGTGCCGGCGACCTTGGTGCTCTGGATGTAGCTCGAGGCGTTCCAGTCGTTGACCGCAGTGGTGAGATAGCTGTCCCAGTTGGAATTGACGTTGTCGCCGACGGGCGGGCTGATCTGGGTGGTGGTGCGCTTCCAGTGATAGCCGTTCCAGCTGTGGACGGCGAGAACCGGAGTCGCGAGCAGGCCGGCCGCGGTGGCGAAGGCGGCGGCCTTCAGGATAGTCGATCTGCTGCGCCAGGTTCCTTTGGTATGATGCATGACGTTCCCCTTTATTGCCATTATTGCGAGGGAACGTTGAATTTGCCGCCCATGACCACGGAAAGCAGTTACTACGACCCTCTTGGGCACCCTCTCTACTTGAGCAGGCGCAGCGGTCGCGACCGGAGTCGCTGCCGATGGCCGTATCAAGCATGACCTTCGATGCCGCGCAACTGGCTGGCGGGATTGTCTTTTGTAATCGAGGTTAGCGCAGCGGCAGCTTGGGGGACAAACTCAGAGGGGAGGACCCCTCTCGTACCTATACTTGGCGGCTTGGGCATATTTTGATCCGAAACAGATCAATCGGGGGAAGCGAACCCAAGTTCATCAATCAAGCCAAAGAAAAACCCCTCCGGCCGGATGGCCGAAGGGGTTCGTCTCGAAAGCGTCGGCCGCGAGGGCCGGTGCCTTACTTGCCGTGCGTATGCTCGACGAAGAGCACGTCGGTAATGACCTTGTTGCCATTGCCGAGGTCGCGCTCGAACGTGTGGTGGCCGATCTGCCGGCCCCAGTCCGCGCGGGTGTTGCCGATCGCGGCCTGCGAAGGCAGCGTCTTCGAGGGCAACGCGGCGGCGGCCGAGTCGGTGTGGTTGTAGATCGACAGCAGCTGGTTGTAGTCGTGCGAGTCCGGATGCTCGTTGCCTTCCGGAATGCTCGTATATTCCATGCAGCTGTTGGTAGCGTCGGTGTTGAAGTCCTCGTCCTGGTGGGCGAGGCCGTAATCGTGGCCGATCTCCTGGCAGGTCACCGCCTGGCGCCACGCCGGCGTGTTGTACTGCGGGAAGGTATAATAGGTGTCGTTGAGCTTCGTCGTGCCCTGGCTGATGTGGCCGCCGGACAGCCAGATCGAGGCGATGCCGAGCCAGCCGTTCTGGCCGTAGGCGGCGTTGCAGACCAGGATCTTGCCGGCGATCGGCTTGCAGGTCCTGCCATTCCCGCTGGCGGTGCTGTACGGGCTCTGGATCACGGTCGACTGGTTCCAATCCGAAACCGCGGCCGCGACCCGGCTGGACCAGGTTGCATTGGTGATGTCGACGACCGGAGGGGCGACCTGAGTGCTGGTGCGCGCCCAGTGATAGCCGTTCCAGCTGTGGACGGCGGCGGCCGGCATGGCGATCAGGCCGGCGGCGGTGGCGAAGGCCGCGGCCTTCAGGATAGTCGATCTGCTACGCCAGGTTCCTTTGGTATGATGCATGACATTCCCCTCGTTCGGTCTTTTTGGGTAGAGGAAGTGGAATTTGCCGCCGTTGACCACGGAAAGCAGAACTACGCCCCCCTCTTGGCGCCCTCTCGTCTTGAGGGGACGCGGCAACGGAAACGGGATTTCCGCCGATTTCGGCATCAAGCATGATCGCGGACACCTACGCAAGTGCTTGGATCATGGGTTATTTTTCGGAAACTACGAGGTTTGGAGCGGGCCCCCGCGCCTCCCTGTGAGAGAGGGGCGCTGAATACTTGACCCGGATTACGCATTTCGAGGGATTGGTTCGTTTCGGATATTGCGGCGAACCGTGTCATGAGCGCGACGAACGGAGAGTGAACTGCCGACCCCTCCCATCCGGAGGCTGAAAACTGAATCCGAAAGCGATCTATTTCGAGCGGCTTAGCGCGATTTGGGCTTTGAGATACCGATGCTCGCGCTAGGTTGCGGGAATGTGGGGCGTAATCGGCAATAACAGGCATTGGCGCGGGCTCGCGCCGACCGCTTTGGCGTTGCTGCTGCTGTTCAGGCTGCTGATCCCCTCCGGCTACATGATCGCCGCCGATCATCACGGACGGCCGGGCCTCGTCCTCTGCGGCGCTCCGGCGGCCGCCCAACCCGTCCGGCACGGCGATCATGACGGCCATCCCGCCGACCAGGCGCCGTCCAAGCCGGGCGAGCGTCCCTGCCCGTTCGCGGCGCTGGCGGCGCCGCCGATCCCGCCCGAGCCTCCGGCCGTGCTGCGCCAGGTCCCGGTCGCCGTCCTTCTGCCGGCTCCGCCGGCGCGCTCGGATCTCCCGCGCGTCGCTCGGGCCGCGCCGCCGCCGCCCGCCACGGGGCCGCCACCGACCGTCTGATCCTCCGCCACATTCGCGAGACAGACAGGAATTGACATGACCAGATCGAAACGCGCGCCCGCGGCGGCGCGCATCATGCTGTTGGGCTGCGCCGCGGCCCTGCCGGCCCCCGCCTGGGCCGGCCACGAGGACGATATCGTCGTCACCGGCCAGAAGACGAGCGGACCGGCAACGACGGCGGGCGTAGATGCCGAGCGGCTGGAGGAGACGACCGCGATCCTCGGCGCCGAGGACAGCCTGCGCTATCTGCCCAGCCTGCTCGTCCGCAAGCGCCACGTCGGCGACACCCAGTCGCCCCTTGCGACCCGCACGTCCGGGGTCGGCGCGAGCGCCCGAAGCCTGATTTATGCCGACGGCCTTCTGCTTTCCGCACTGATCGGGAACAACAATACCAGCGCGTCGCCGCGCTGGGGAATGGTCTCGCCCGAGGAGATCGAGCGGGTCGACGTGCTCTACGGCCCGTTCTCGGCCGCCTATCCCGGCAATTCGATCGGGGCGGTGGTCAACATCACAACGAAGCTTCCCGACAGGAGCGAGGGCTCGGTGAGCGCCTCGACCAGCGTGCAGAGCTTCGAGCAATATGGCACCGACGGAATCTTCCCGGCCTGGCAGGTCGGCGGCACCCTGGGCGGGCGCGAAGGCGCCTTCGCCTGGTTCGCAAGCGCAAGCCATGTCGACAGCCAAAGCCAGCCGCTCGCCTATGCCACGGTGGCGCGGCCGGCCAATCCGGGCGCCGCCGGAACGCCGGCGACGGGCGCCTTTCCCGACGTCAACCGGGCGGGGGCGCCGATCTTCGTCCTCGGCGCGGCCGGGCTCGAGCATCACAAGCAGGACAATCTGAAGCTCAAGCTCGCCTGGGAGGCGGGGCCGGGGCTGAAGCTGACCTACCGGGGCGGGCTGTTCCTCAACGACACCGAAGCCAAGGCGAAGACCTGGCTGAGCGGCAACATCTTCGCGGGGACGCTCAACATCGGCGGCCGAACGGTCAACGTCCCGGCGAGCGCCTTCGGCAACAATGTCTATCTGCAGGACGAGCGCCACTGGATGCACGGCCTCACCGCCGAAGGGGAGGCGGGCGGGCTGGACTGGCGCGCCGTCGCCAGCCTTTACGATTTCGACAAGCATGAGCAGCGCCTGCCCTCGGGCGCCCTGCCGGCCGGGGCGAGCGGAGGCGCGGGCTCGATCGTCAGGCTGGACGGGACCGGCTGGCGGACGCTCGACCTCGAGCTTCGCCGAGGCGGGCTTCGCGGTGGGGCCCATTATGACGGGTTCCGGCTCAACAGCCGGCGCTTCGCGACGGCGGACTGGCGCGGCGGGGCCCCCGGCTTGCTCAACCAGCTCGCGCAGGGCCGGACCCGGACCCTCGCCTTATGGGCCGAGGATCAGTTCGATCTCGCCGACACTCTCCGGCTCACCGTCGGCGCTCGCTACGAATGGTGGCGGGCCCATGACGGGCGCAACTTCTCGCTGGCGCCGGCGCTCGACGTCGCCCAGCCCGGCCAGTCGGCGGAGGGGATCTCGCCCAAGGCGAGCCTGCGCTGGCTGCCGGCGCGCGGGCTCAGCCTCACCCTTTCCGCAGGCCAGGCCTATCGCTTTCCGACCGTATCCGAGCTCTACCAGGCGATCTCGACCGGTCCGAGCCTGACCGTCCCCGACCCGAACCTGCGTCCGGAGCGGGCTCGCTCGGCGGAGCTTGCGGGGATGTGGACCCAGCGCTCGGGCCATGTCCGGCTGTCCCTGTTCCACGAATCGATCCGCAACGCCCTGATCTCGCAGACGGCGCCCCTGGTGCCGGGCTCGACCGCTTTGTTCAGCTTCGTCCAGAATGTCGAGCAGGTCCGGACCCGCGGGATCGAGCTCGCCTTCGAGCGGCGCGGGCTGGGGGTGCCCCAGCTCGACGTTTCGGGAAGCGTCACTTTGGCCCGGCCGAAGGTGGTCGAGGACCCGGCCTTCCCCGCCGCGGAGGGCAAGGACCTGCCCCAGGTGCCGAGGCGGCGGGCGAGCCTGGTCCTGACCTGGCGCCCCTCCGAGATCGCCAGCCTGACCCTCGCCGGCCGCTACTCCAGCCGCTCGTTCGGGACGATCGACAATAGCGACCCGGTCACCCACACCTTCCAGGGCTTCGAATCCTATCTGGTGGCCGACGCCCGGGCCAATTTCCGGATCGGCGAGCATTGGAACGCCGCCTTCGGAGTCGAGAATCTCACCAACGAGAAATATTACCTCTTCCACCCCTTCCCGCAGAGGAGCTTCACGGCGGAGCTGACCTATCGGTGGTAGCGGGCCTCGAGGCGGGCGGCTTGCCGCGGCCCGTCCATGATGGAACAAGGCAAAGGGTCTTCAGCCAGCGCGGGAACGAGCCATGAGGCGTTATCTATTGCTCACGAGCCGGGAGCGCGTCGGCACGATCGACGGAATCAATCTGTTCTTCGGCGCGCTGCTCGGGGCCAATCTGGGGACTTTGAACTCGCTCTCCCTCCGGGAGTATATCGCCTTCATCCTGTTCCTGGCGGGGACGGTCATGGCGCTTCGAATGATCTCGACCTCGGAGCGGCGGCGCTTCGCCATCGGTTTCGTCGCTTTTTATGCGATCGTCATCCTGGCGATGTGGATCATCCCGGACTTGCAGCCTAGGGGCCTGCCCGAGGCCGATCTGCACAGGACTCTGGCCACGCTGGCGATCTGGATCGGGACCGTCGTCCTCCAGGAAGCGGCCCCGGTGCTGGAGGATCCCGCCCAAGCCGCGTCGCCGCGGACCTAGCCGGTCCGGAATTTGGATGGCCGTGCCACGTCGGCGCTTGATATAGGCCGCGAATGCGCCTGACCGATATCGAGACTCCCGCCCTGGTCGTCGACCGTGCCCGCCTCGTCCGCAATATCGAGCGGATGCGAGCCCGGCTCGCGGTGCTGGGCGTGCCGCTCAGGCCGCACGTCAAGACCGCCAAGTCGGTCGACGTGGTCCGGCTGGCGGTCGAGGGCCAGCCCGGCGGGATCACCGTCTCGACCCTGAGGGAGGCCGAGCATTTCCTCGATCACGGCTTCACCGACATCCTCTACGCCGTCGGCATCGTGCCTTCGAAGCTTTCGCACGTCGCGGCGCTGCAGCGCCGCGGGGCCGACGTGACGATCATCCTGGACAGCGTTGAGATGGCCGAGGCCGCGACCCGGGGAGCGGAAGCCCTGGGGACAATCTTCCCGGTGCTGATCGAGGTCGATACGGACGGCGGGCGTGCGGGCGTGGCGGCGAACGATCCCAGCCTCGTCGAGATCGGCCGGATCCTCGACGCGGCGCCCGGCACCGAGCTTCGCGGCGTGATGACCCATGCCGGCCTCTCCTACAATTGCCGGTCGCCGGAGGCTCTTCGTGGCCATGCGGAGCAGGAGCGGTCGAGGGCCGTGGCGGCGGCCGAGGCGTTGCGCGGGGCAGGGCTGCCGGCGCCCATCGTCAGCGTCGGATCGACGCCCGGCGCCCTGTTCGCCGAGCGCCTCGACGGGATCACCGAGGTCCGGGCCGGAGTTTATATGTTCATGGATCTGGTCATGGCGGATCTCGGCGTGTGCCCGGAAGAGGAGATCGCCCTGTCGGTCCTCGCCACAATCATCGGCCACCGCCGCGATCTCGGCTATCTGCTGGTCGACGCGGGGGGCCTTGCCCTCTCCAAGGATTCGGGCCCGGCCCGGGACAGGCCGAGCTATGGCAGCCTGTGGGACTCCGCCGGGCGTCCGCTCGGGCTCGCAATCGCCTCGACCAATCAGGAACATGGCCTGGTGCCGGCCGGCGAGGAGGATTTCGGCCGCCTGCCGATCGGCACCCAGGTCAGGATCGCCCCCAACCACGCCTGCATGACCGCCGCCGCGCACGAGCGCTATCATGTCGTCGAGGGCGGGACTGAGGTGCTGGCGGTCTGGGAACGGTGCAACGGCTGGTAGCCGAAGCTTAGCTTCGCCTTAAGACCGGGCGTCTATCCCGGCGGCACCGGAGGAGTGCCCATGAAGACCATCGATTTCGTTCGTTCCAGCAGCGCGCTTTGCCTGATGGGTATCGCTTCGACCGTCGCCGGTGCCCAAAGCGTCTCCGACCCGGCTCCCATCATATCGGCCTTCAACGAGACTTGCCGCCGGGGCTTCCCTAACCTGGAAACGATTCGCCAGCGGGCGGAAGCGCAGGGATGGATCCGGCGCAAAGTCCGGCTGATCGCCGAGGCAAGCGATCCCAAGCTTCGGACCGTCGCCGTTCCGGACTTCCTGCAGAAGGGCGATATGATGCTGGTCCTGTCCGCGCCCAATGCGCTTTTGGGCAAGTCCAGCTGCACCATCGCGGTTCCGGGCCAAAAGACGCTCGACACCCAGGCGCTCGCGGAAGCCGTTTCGGCCGCCCTGGACGGCGCTCAGGCGACCGTCGCGAAAGTGCGCGGCGTGGATCAGGCGACCTGGCGCGTGAAATCCGGCCTGGTGGTGAAGGCGAGCGTGAGCAAGTCGGGCCGCGTCCGCACCGCCAACCTTTCCGTCGCGACCGGCTAGGCGCCCTCACGGCTCGGGCTCAACATCGGCTCGACCAATCAGGAACATAGTCTGGTGCCCGCCGGCGACGAGGATTTCCCGCGGCTGCCGCTTGAAAGCCTGGTCAGGTCGCGACCAACCACGCCGGAACGACCGCCGCGGCGCACCAGCGTTACCATGTCGTCGAGGCGAGACGGAAGTGCTGGCAGTGTAGAGCGCTGCAACGGCTGGTAGGGCGGGGCGCTAAACGATCTTTGGATGCGGCCCGCCAAGCGCTCCAAAATGCTTGCCGTCAACGACCGAGACGCTAGTCTGTTTGTGATGAATATATGTCGCAGCCTTTCGGTTTACGCGGAAGCAGTCAAGCGCGGTGTTTTTGCATGAGCGCTCGGGCGGCCGAGCCGCGCGCCTTGAAGGGCGGCGGCGGAAATGGCACATCGGACAGCATGGAAGCGCGCGTCGGCCGGCTGGAAGTGCATGTCGAGACATTGAGGGCGGACAGCGCCGCCACTCGAGCCGACGTCGCCGACTTTAGGGTTAGCCTCGCTACGTTGACCGAGAAGTTCGCCGTCTTGACCGAAAAAGTAGCCATCTTGACCGAGCAGGTCGCCGGCTTGACCGAGAAGGTCGCCATTTTGACGGAAAAGGTCGCTACTCTGACGGAGCGGATGGCGCATTTGCCCAGCAAGGGGTTCGTCGTGGCATCGAACATGACGGCGCTCGCATTCTTCAGCGGTGTCATCCTGTTCGGCGAGAAGCTGAAGGTGCTGATCGGGGTCTAGCCCATCGAAAGGATGCGTCAGCAGACGGAATCCAAGCCGCGCGTGTAGCGCTCGACGAAGTCGGTAAAGCTGTCGGCGACGAAACGATCGGGACTGCCTCCAATCATCGCCACCCTCCCCCGGTCCTCGTCGTCCGAACAAGAGATCGCCCAGGCCCAGCACCAGAGGCAATGATCGGCAAAGAAAAGGTAGCGGTCCGCCGCGGCAGCGATGCGGAGATGGCGGACCTCGTGCTCATATTCCTCGGGAATGTTTCTGATCCGACCGAGTGGCCACCAGATCGTGTGCTCTTTGTCCCAAGAATCTTCGACCGGGGAGCTGGTCAGCAGATAGCGCCGGAAATCCTCGGGCAGCCTCACCTGGAAGCGCTGCTCGAGCGTGAGGATGGCCGATTCCGGCTGCGCCGCCGCAATGATTTCGGGCGAGCTTTGCGACCACCAGTTTCGCAGACGCTCGTGCGCCTCCACCTGCTTCCCCTTCACTGCGCTCAGTCCATCAGCTCCACCGCCATGGCCGTCGCTTCGCCACCGCCGATGCAGAGGGTGGCGAGGCCGCGCTTCTGCCCGTGGGTTTCCAGCGCGGAAAGCAGGGTGGCGAGGAGTCGGGCGCCCGACGCCCCAATCGGGTGCCCCAGCGCCGTTGCGCCGCCGTGGACGTTGAGCGCCTCGCGGGGGATGCCGAGGTCGCGCATGGCGATCATGGCGACGCAGGCGAAGGCTTCGTTGACCTCGTAGAGGTCGACGTCGCCGACGCTCCAGCCGGCTTTGTCGAGCGCCTTGCGGACGGCGGGGACGGGGGCGCTGGTGAAGAGGTTGGGCGCCTGGGCGTGGGCGGCGTGGGCGACGATCCGGGCGACGGGCTTCACGCCGAGCCGGTCGGCGACGCTCTGGCGCGTGATGACGAGGGCGGCGGCGCCGTCGGAGATTGACGAGGCGTTGGCGGCGGTGATCGTGCCGTCCTTGGCGAAGGCGGGCTTCAGGCCGGGGATCTTCTCCGGGTTGGATTTGCCGGGTTGCTCGTCGATGGCGACGACGTCCTCGCCCTTGCGGGTCTTGACGGTGACGGGGACAATCTCGCGCTCGAAGGCGCCGGACCTGATCGCCTCGGTGGCGCGGCGCAGCGACTCGATCGCATAATCGTCCTGGTCGCCGCGGGTGAACTGATATTCGCGCGCCGCGTCCTCGGCGAAGGTGCCCATGGCGCGGCCGGCGTCATAGGCGTCCTCGAGGCCGTCGAGCATCATATGGTCGTAGACCGTGTCGTGGCCGATGCGGGCGCCGGAGCGGTGCTTCTTCATGAGGTAGGGCGAGTTGGACATCGATTCCATGCCGCCGGCGACAATGAGGTCGGCCGATCCCGCGGCAAGCATGTCGTGGGCGAACATCGCGGCCTGCATGCCCGAGCCGCAGACCTTGTTGATCGTCGTCGCCTCGGTCGAGCGGGGGAGGCCGGCGCCGAGCGCGGCCTGGCGGGCGGGGGCCTGGCCGAGGCCGGCGGGGAGGACGCAGCCCATGAAGATCTTGCCGACCTCCTCCGCGGAGATGCCGGAGCGCTCCACGGCGGCGCGGACGGCGGCGGCGCCCAGCTCGGTAGCGCTGGCGCCGGCGAGGGCGCCCTGGAAGCTGCCCATCGGGGTGCGGCCATAGGAGAGGATGACGATGGGGTCTTGGGTGGGCATGGTTGTTTCCTCGTCACCCCAGCGAAGGCTGGGGTCCCAGCGGGTGAAAGTCGCGGCGGTCTTCACCCGCCGGGGCCCCAGCCTCGCTGGGGCGACGGGTTAGCGCCCGCGCCCACATAGTGGGGACGCCCCGCTTGTTCAAACTTCGAAGCCTCTGCTAGGGCCGCCCCCGGACAGGAGGACAGGCATGGCCGGTATCGGGCTCGACTTCGCGCTCGGCGAGATGGCGGACGCGATTCGCGACACGACGGAGCGCTTCGCCGCCGACAAGATCGCTCCGCTCGCCGCGAAGATCGACGCCGACGACTGGTTCCCGAGGGAGCTGTGGCCGGAGATGGGCGCGCTCGGCCTTCACGGAATCACCGTCGAGGAGGAATATGGCGGGCTTGGCCTCGGCTATCTCGAGCATGTCGTCGCCCAGGAGGAGGTGGCCCGGGCTTCGGCCTCGATCGGCCTTTCCTACGGGGCGCATTCGAACCTGTGCGTCAACCAGATCCGCCGCTGGGCAAGCCCCGAGCAGAAGGCGAAATATCTGCCCAAGCTGATCTCGGGCGAGCATGTCGGCTCGCTCGCCATGTCGGAGGCCGGGGCAGGCTCGGACGTCGTCTCGATGAAGCTCAAGGCCGACAGGGTCCAGGGCGGCTACGTCCTCAACGGCACCAAATTCTGGATCACCAACGCCCATTATGCCGACACCCTCGTCGTCTACGCCAAGACGGGCGAGGGCAGCCGCGGGATCACCACCTTCCTGATCGAGAAGGACATGCCCGGCTTCAGCCTCGGCCAGAAGCTCGACAAGATGGGGATGCGGGGCTCGCCCACCGGGGAGCTCGTCTTCAACGATTGCGAGGTTCCGGACGAGAACGTGATGGGACCGGTCAACGGCGGAGTCGGAGTGCTCATGTCCGGGCTCGATTACGAGCGGACGGTGCTCGCCGGGATCCAGCTCGGGATCATGCAGGCGTGCCTCGACGTCGTCCTGCCCTATGTGCGCGAGCGCAAGCAGTTCGGCCAGTCGATCGGCGGTTTCCAGCTGATCCAGGCGAAGGTCGCGGACATGTATGTCGCGCTCAACTCGGCCCGCGCCTATGTCTATACCGTCGCCAAGAATTGCGATGCGGGCAAGACGACCCGCTTCGACGCCGCCGGAGCGATCCTGCTCGCCTCCGAAAGCGCGGTGAAGGTCAGCCTCGAGGCGATCCAGGCGCTGGGCGGCGCGGGCTATACCAAGGACTGGCCGGTCGAGCGCTTCCTGCGCGACGCGAAGCTGCTCGACATCGGCGCCGGGACGAACGAGATCCGGCGGATGTTGATCGGCCGGGAGCTCATCGGCGCGGGCTGAGGCCGGGCATGGTTCGGCACGAGGCGGTCGGGTCCTTGTACCGGCCGATGGAGCGGGACGGCTGGATAATCCGCCGCTGGGGGGAAGACATTCCGCTGCGCGGCTATTGGAGCCCCATGCGTCCCGTGTCGGGCGTGATCTCGCTCGACCGGGGCAGCGACACCTGGATGTCGCTGATGCCGGTGGAGGTCGAAAGCCAGCAGATCGGAGTCGATTGCGCTTCCGGCCACGTCGCCGTGCTCGGGCTCGGGCTCGGCTGGTCGACGGCCTTATGCGCGCTGAAGCCCGAGGTGGAATCGGTGACGGTAGTGGAACGCGATGCCGGGCTGATCGCCCTGCACGGCGAGCTCGGCCTGTTCGAGCGGCTGCCCGGCGGCGCCGGCGGCAAGGTGAAGGTCGTCGAAGGCGATGCCTTCACCTGGCGCCCGGACCGCGAGGTCGATCTGCTGACGGCCGACATCTGGCTTCCGATCGTCGGCGGCGACCGCGTCGCGGAGGTGCGGCGGATGCAGGCCAATGCCGGCGCCGGGCGCGTCTACTTCTGGGGACAGGAGCTGGAGATCGCCCGGCACGCGGTCGCGGCCGGGCGTCGGCGGCTCGACGACGGCGATATCGCCGACACCGCCCGTGCGCTCGGCCTCCCGCTCGCCGGCCTCGATTCGCCCGGACATGCCGCCCGGCTGCGCTCGGCGGCCGACCACTGGATGGGCGAGAACTGGCTTTCGGAGCTTCGGCCGGAGGGATGGGTGGAGGCTTTCCAAACGCCGGCGGAGTGACCGGCGCAATGGTCGGCGATCCAAGACGGGAGGGCCGGGCAACACGTCATGCTGAACTTGTTTCAGCATCCAGGGTGGAGCCGCTTGGCTAGCGGACGATTGGACCCTGAAGCAAATCGGCACCTATCTCCTGCGGACAGTGTCCCAGGTTGAGTTTTGCAGGCTTGCCTTGAACTTCGCTTCCGATCCGTCGCGGAGGTTTGTGCAAGCCGGGGCGGCGCTCCGTGCGGCCGGGCTACTTCGAGACGGTGAAGCTGTAGGGAATGTACAGGAATATTTCGGTGTTGCTCACCTGGGCCCAGCCGACGTCGCGGTCGAGGCCGGTGACGGTCACGCTATAGTCTTCGCCGTAGAAGCTGGCCGCGTGCTTGGCGCCGGCGGCGACGAGTCGGTAGATTTCGTCTCGATACTGGTCGGGGTCGATGATGGTCAGGGCGAGGCCGCCCTTCTGCTCGATTTGCGAGCGGCCGGTGGCGGGGACTCCTTTTACAAAGGCGGCGATCTTCTGCTGCGCACTGGCGATCGAGCCCTCGAGCCTGGTCTTGACCATCAACCGCACGGTCGCGGTGCTGCCGTCGTCCTCGAAGCCGGGCTTGGGCTTGTCATCCTCGTCGTCGTCGTCGTCATCCTCTTCATCTTCCACGGCGGGCCTGCCGGCGAGCGCGGGGAACGCGTCGCGCCAGCTGTCGCGGGTGACCTCGACCACTTCGTAGTGGCCGGTGACAAGGCTCACCCCCTCGCGCTTGGCGCGGTCGAGCGCGGCGAGCAGCATCGCCTGGACCTCGCGCTGACGCAGTTCCGCCTCGCGCGAGTCCGAGACGATCTCGATCCGCCGTACCGCCGAATCCGCCTGCCGCTTCAGCCCGATGACGGGGCGCTGCTCAACCACGGCGCTGGCGGTCGGACCCGAAATCCGCGTTCCGGTGACGATGATCTCGCCTTCGCCGCCGTCCTGGGAGAGAGCGGGACCGGCGGACAGCATCAGGCCAGCGAGCGCAAGGCAGGAAAGTCGGTTCATGTTTTCTCCCCGGCGCCCCTCATTTCGGCACTATGGTGTAACGGTAGGGCAGGTAGAGAAACACGTCGGTGCTGCTAACCTGCGACCAGCTGACCGACCCGTCGATCCCGCTGATGTTGAAGGTGAAGTCCGGGCCGAAGATGCCTGCGTTGTGCCTCGCGTCCTGGGCGACCAGTTGCACGATGGCATCGCGGTACTGATCGGGATCGACGATGGTCAGCGTCATCGCGCCGTTCTTCTCGACCACGGCCCGTCCCGAACCGGGGACCGCCTTGATGAAGTCGACCAACCGCTTCTCCGCGGCCGCCGCCGAGCCGGCGAGCTTGACCTTGACCATCAGCTCGATCTTGCTGGTATCGACGCGGCCTGCCCACTGGAACGGCAGCTCCTGATAGTTCGCCTTGGTGATGGGGTTGAGCTGAGCCGTGCCCGAGACCAGCTCCAGCCCGCCCGCCGCCGCACGGTCGATAGCGGCGAGCAACGCGGTATGAATTTCGCGCTTGCGGGTGGCCTCCTCACGCGTGTCCGAGGAGATCGCCAATGGCATCGCCGCGGCGTCGGCGGCGCGCCGCAAGCCCACCACCGGGCGGTCCTGCTGGAAGTAGGGAATGTTCCCCCGGGTCGCGGTGACGACCACTTCGCCGAGCCCGGCGGCTTCCGGCTGCTGCGCGAGTGCAGGCGGCGTTGCCCAGGCGATCGCCGCCACCATCAGCGCACGTGATGCTTTCATGAAGATCCCTCCCGATGGATATTTTCATCATCCAGGTGAATTGGCAATGCCCGGATGGCTCTGTCGGAGCAAATGCAGCACCTGGTAAAAAGCGTGAGGAAACGAGGCGGCTCCGTCGTCTTCTCAACCAAGCTAGCGGCGGCAAGACGGCTTCCCACCCTTGGCAGATGCTCAGGCCGCCCGCTTGCGCTTCGGGGCATCGAGGCGCTGAGGCCGCCACGCGAGTGAATCGCGTGACGTCAGTCCTCGCGATGCGAGGCTGGCCGGCTTTCGCCGTCTCTCGCGCTGCTCCGGCGACGCTTCGCGTCGGCGTCGCTGCGCTCGGCGGCTTCAGCTCACCACACCTTCACCCTCGTCTCCGGCGCCAGGTACAGCTTCTGCCCGGGCTTCACCCCGAACGCCCCGTACCACGAGTCGAGGTTGCGCACCGTCAGCGCCCGGAACTGGCCCGGCGCGTGGCCGTCGGTGAGGACCCGCTGGCGCAGGGAGGGCTCGCGCATCTTGCTCGCCCAGGCCTGGCCGTAGGCGATGAAGAAGCGCTGGTCGCCGGTGAAGCCGTCGATCACCGGCGCTTCCTTGCCGCCCAGAGACGCGCGATAGGCATCGTAGGTGGCGGCGAGGCCGGCGACGTCGGCGATATTCTCGCCGAGCGTCAGCTTGCCGTTGACGTGAAGGCCGGGCAGCGCTTCGTAGGTGTCATATTGCGCCGCGAGCGCGGTGCCGGCCTGCTGGAAGCGCGCGAAGTCGGCCGGCGTCCACCAGTTGCGGAGGCGTCCGGTCGAATCGAACAGGGCGCCGTTATTGTCGAAGCTGTGGCTGATCTCGTGGCCGATGACGGAGCCGATCGCGCCGTAATTGAAGGCCGCGTCGGCCTGGGGGTCGAAGAAGGGCCGCTGCAGGATCGCGGCCGGGAAATTGAGCGCGTTCTGGACCGGCAGGTTGACGGCGTTGACCAGCTGCGGCGGCATCCACCATTCGCTGCGGTCCATCGGCTTGCCGATCTTCGAGATCTGATGCCGATATTCGGCGAGCTCGGCGTTCCGCCGGTTCGCATAGGCATTGTCGGCGGTGATCCTCACGCCCGAATAATCGCGCCAGCTGTCGGGATAGCCGACTCCGACCACGATCGATTTGACCTTCTTCAGAGCCTCTTCCTTGGTCGAGGGCGCCATCCAGTCGATCGCCTCGACCCGGCGCGCGAAGGCGGCCTTGATATTGTCGACCATGCGCTGGACCTCGGCCTTGGCCGAGGCCGGGAAATATTTGTCGACATAGGCCTTGCCGACCGCGTCCTGGAGCGAGTTGCTGACCGCGTTGAGGGCGAGCTGGTCGCGCGGCCGCTGCTGCGGAGTCCCGGCGAGCGCGGTGCCCTCGAAGGCGAAGCTGGCGTCGCGGATCGGCCTGGGAAGGACGCTCGCCTGCTGGCTCAGGGTATGGAAGGCGAGCCATTCCTTCCAGCTCTCGAGCGGCTCGGAGCCGACCAGGGCGGCGAGCTTCGGGATGGCGGCGCCGTGATAGGCCTGGAACTTGGGCGCGTTGCCGAGCTGGGCGGCGCCGAGCAGGGCGGCCCAGTCGATGCCGGGAGCGCGCTTCTCGAGGTCGGCCCGGCTCCACACCTGGGCGCCCTTGGCGAAGTCCTCGCTCTCCTCGCGGGTCGCGTGCGCTCGGGCGATCTTCGTCTCCAGATCGAGGATCCGCTTCGCCGCGCCGTCCGCGTCGGTGGCGCCGGCGGCCTTCATGACGGTGGCGATGTAGCCGCGATACTGGTCGCGAAGCCCGGCCATCTTGGAGTCGCCGGAGAGATAATATTCGCGCTCCGGAAGGCCGATTCCGCCCTGCATCAGATAGGGCAGGGTCTCGCCCGGAGTCGAAAGGCCCTGGGTGACGAAGATCCCGAACAGATTCTCCGTCTGGTAGTTGGTCGCGTTGAGCGGGTCGGTATCGGCGCGCAAGGTGCCGCCGATCGCCGCGCTGAGCTGCTTCTTGTCGGCGATCGCGGCGATCGCGTCGAGATCCGCCTTGGCCGGGGCGATCCCGGCCCGGTCGATGGCGTCGGTGTCGAGATAGGCGTTGTAGTAATTGGCGATCAAAGCCTCGCTGGAGCCGGCCGCGGGCCGGGATTTGAGGATTCCCTCGAGCAGCTCGCGGGTCTGCCGCTCGCGCTCCTGGTCGGCGATGAAGAACCCGCCGACGCTCGAGCGGTCTTTCGGGATCTCGGTATTCCTGACCCAATTGCCGTTGGCATAAGCGAAGAAGTCGTCGCCGGGCGCCACGTTCTTGTCCATCGCGGCCGGGACGATCCCGACCGCCGAGCCGGCGGTCTGCGCCGAGTCCGCGCTTCCGTTGCCGGGGCCTCCCGGCGAGCAGGCGGCGGTGGCGAGGAGCAAAGCGAGGACGATGGAGCGGGTCATCATCGGGGAGCCTTTCGAAAAACCTGATGCAGGTCAGGGCCGATATAGGCAGTTCGCGCGGCGCGCCAGCGCTTCCCAACCCGCCGCTCAGCCGTTAGTCAGCCTCGCCATGACGGGAGCCGACAAATGAGCAAAAGCGGGATAGGCGGCAAGGAGACCGGAACGGCATGAGCCCCGACATGCTCTTCATCCTGCAATGGTACGGCGCGATCGCCGCCGCCATTGCCGCGCTAGTCGTCGCGCTCGACCTCGGCCGGCGGCCGACCGGCTGGGCCTTCGTGCTGTTCACAACCTCGTCGGTGGCCTTCATCCTCTACGGCTTCCTAGACCCGCGACCCGAGGAGGCGATCGCCAGCCTCAACGTCGTCCTGTTCTTCATCAACCTGTTCGGGGTCTATCGCTATTTGATCCGCAAACGCGCTCCGGGGGCAGCGGCGTGAGGCGGAGGTTGCCCGTCATCCCAGCGAAGGCTGGGATCCCAGCGGGTGAAATGCGCCAACGTTCTTCACCCCCCGGGGCCCCAGCCTGCGCTGGGGCGACGGTGGTGTCATGACCCAGATCGTCTCGAAGATCGACTACGAATCCGAAGCCTACCGCACCTATGCCGCGCACAATCGCGCTCTCGCGGAGGCGTTGCGGGCGAAGGTCGCCGAGACTGCGCTGGGCGGTCCGGAGAAGCATCGCGACCGCCATGTCTCGCGCGGCAAGCTGCTGCCGCGCGACCGGGTCACCCGGCTGCTCGACCCGGGCTCGCCCTTCCTCGAGATCGGCCAGCTCGCCGCCAACGGCATGTACAAGGACGGCCAGGGTCAGGATGGGGCGCCGGGCGCCGGGATGATCGCCGGCATCGGCCGGGTCTCGGGCCGCGAGACGATGATCGTCGCCAACGACCCGACGGTGAAGGGTGGCGCCTATTTCCCGACGACGGTGAAGAAGCATCTGCGCGCCCAGGAGATCGCGATCCAGAACCGGCTGCCCTGCGTCTATCTGGTCGACAGCGGCGGCGCCAATCTGCCGCACCAGGCGGAGGTCTTCCCCGACCGCGAGCATTTCGGCCGGATCTTCTACAACCAGGCGCAGATGTCGGCGGAAGGGATCGCGCAGATCGCCTGCGTGATGGGCAGCTGCACCGCCGGCGGCGCCTACGTGCCGGCGATGTCGGACGAGAGCGTCATCGTCAGGAACCAGGGCACGATCTTCCTCGGCGGCCCGCCGCTGGTGAAGGCGGCGACGGGGGAGGTGATCTCGGCCGAGGATCTGGGCGGCGGCGACCTCCATGCCCGCAAGTCGGGCGTGGTCGACCATCTCGCCGAGAATGACGAGCATGCGCTGGCGATCGTGAGGAGCATCGTCGGGCGGCTGAACACGGTCAAGGCGGCCGGCCTCGACCTCGCCGAGCCGGCCGAGCCCAAGCTCGATCCGGAGGAATTGTACGGCATCATCCCCGACGACGTGCGAACGCCCTACGACGTCCACGAGGTGATCGGGCGGATCGTCGACGGCTCCGACTTCCACGAGTTCAAGGCGCTTTACGGAAGCACCCTGGTGTGCGGCTTCGCCCGGATCTGGGGGATGCCGGTGGCGATCCTCGCGAACAACGGCATCCTCTTCTCGGAGAGCGCGCTCAAGGGCGCGCATTTCATCGAGCTCGCCTGCCAGCGGCGGACGCCTTTGCTGTTCCTCCAGAACATCTCCGGCTTCATGGTCGGCGGCAAGTACGAGGCGGGCGGGATCGCCAAGGACGGCGCCAAGCTGGTGACCGCGGTGGCGACGGCGCAGGTGCCCAAGATCACGGTCCTGATCGGCGGCAGCTTCGGCGCCGGCAATTACGGCATGGCCGGCCGCGCCTACGGCCCGCGCTTCCTGTTCACCTGGCCCAACTCGCGGATCAGCGTGATGGGCGGTGAGCAGGCGGCAAGCGTCCTGGCGACGGTGCACAAGGATGCGGAGAGCTGGACGCCCGAGCAGGCGGAGTCCTTCAAGGCCCCGATCCGCCAGCGCTACGAGGACGAGGGCAATCCTTATTATGCGACGGCGCGGCTGTGGGACGACGGGATCATCGACCCGGTGCAGACCCGCGACGTCCTCGGCCTCGCCTTCAGCGCCTGCCTGAACGCGCCGATTCCCGAGCGGGCGCGCTTCGGGATCTTCAGGATGTGATGGTGGACGCGGACCGCAAAAGAGACCTGAAGAAGGCTGCTCGTGAAGCTGAGCGTCAAGCTTTTCTGAAGGAAATGCCGATCGGCGCCGTCTCGGCACGCAACTTGTTCGACATGGTGGGCGACTCTCTCGAGATGGACTCCTGCCACGACGATCTTCGCCATACGCTGGCCGCATGCGAGGTGTTGGGCTTTTCCGCCGACTCCGTTCTACCTTGGTTACGCCAGCAAGGCGCCGGCTGCGACTGCGAAGTCCTGGCCAACGTCGAGGAGCACGTCGAGAGCGCGACCGGAGGCAGAGGGTGATCCGCTCGCTTCTCATCGCGAACCGGGGCGAGATTGCCTGCCGGATCATACGGACCGCGCGAAGCCTCGGTGTCCGGACTGTCGCGGTGTTCTCGGACGCTGACCGGCATGCGCTGCATGTCCGGGAGGCGGACGAGGCCGTCCATATCGGCCCGTCGCCGGCGCGGGGGAGCTATCTGGTCGGCGAGAAGATCATCGCCGCCGCCAAAGCGAATGGAGCCGAGGCGATTCACCCGGGTTACGGTTTCCTTTCCGAAAATGCCGAGTTCGCCGAGGCGGTGGAGGCCGCGGGCCTCATTTGGGTCGGGCCGAAAGCGGCGTCGATCCGGGCGATGGGGCTGAAGGATGCCGCCAAGAAGCTGATGAGCGAGGCCGGAGTGCCGGTGACTCCGGGCTATCACGGCGAGGACCAGGCGCCGGAGCGGCTCCAGGCCGAGGGGGATGGGATCGGCTATCCGGTGCTGATCAAGGCCGTCGCCGGCGGCGGCGGCAAGGGGATGCGCAAGGTCAATTCGTCGGCCGAGTTCCAGGAGATGCTGGCTTCGTGCAAGCGTGAGGCGGCGGCGTCGTTCGGCGACGACCGGGTGCTGATCGAGAAATATGTCGAGCGGCCGCGGCATATCGAGGTGCAGGTGTTCGGCGATTCGCACGGCAACGTCGTCCACCTGTTCGAGCGCGACTGCTCGCTCCAGCGGCGGCACCAGAAGGTGATCGAGGAGGCGCCCGCGCCGGGGATGGACGAGGCGACCCGGGCCGCGGTCTGCGAGGCGGCGGTGAAGGCGGCCAAAGCGGTCGACTATCGCGGGGCGGGGACGGTGGAGTTCATCGCCGACGCTTCGGAGGGGCTGAGGGCGGACCGGATCTGGTTCATGGAGATGAACACCAGGCTCCAGGTCGAGCATCCGGTAACCGAGGCGATCACCGGCCAGGACTTGGTCGAATGGCAGCTGAGGGTGGCGAGCGGCGAGCCGCTGCCGCTTCGGCAGGACGAGCTCGCGATCGGCGGCTGGGCGATGGAGGCCCGGCTCTATGCCGAGGATCCGGCGCACGAATTCCTGCCCTCGACCGGAAGGCTCGACCATTTCCAGCTCGGCCGCGGGGTGCGGATCGATACCGGGGTGGAGGAAGGCGACCGGATCAGCCCTTATTACGATCCGATGATCGCCAAGCTGATCGCCCGCGGCGCGTCCCGCGAGGAGGCGATCGACCGGCTGGTCGATGCGCTCGAGCAGGTCGAGGTCTGGCCGGTGAGGACCAATGCCGGCTTCCTGGCGCGGGCGGCCGCCGATCCGGACTTTGGCGCCGGGGATGTCGACACCGGCTTCATCCCGTCGCGGATCGACCGGCTCGTGCCCGATCCGGCGCCGCCCGAGGGCGTGTGGAACCTGGCGGCGACCGCACTGCTGGCGGCGAGCTTCGGCAATGACGGCGAGGGCGACCCCTGGGATTCGCTGCGCGGCTTCCGCGCCAATGCCCGCGGGGACCTGCGGGTGGCGCTGAGCCACGCCGGCGACACCCGCCTGGTGGACGCCGCCGGCGACCCGCCGCTCGAGGGGATCGCGACGGCCCAGGGCGAGACGGTGCTCGTCTTCTCGGCCGGCCAGGCCTTCGCCTTCACCCTTCCCGGCGCCGGCGGCGGCGCGGCCGGCGGGGCGGCCTCGGACGGCGCGCTGCTGTCGCCGATGCCCGGGCGGGTGATCTCGGTCGAGGTCCGGCAGGGCGACCGGGTCGCCAAGGGGCAGAAGCTGCTGACCCTCGAGGCGATGAAGATGGAGCACAGCCTGACGGCGCCGTTCGAGGGGGTTGTCGCCGAGCTGGGAGCGGTAGAAGGTAGCCAGGTGAGCGAGGGGACGTTGCTGGTTCGGGTGGAGAAGGGGGATGGGTAAGGACCGTCGCCCCAGCGCAGGCTGGGGCCCCAGCGAGAAAAAGGCGCTGAGCGCTTCACCCCCCGGGGCCCCAGCCTGCGCTGGGGCGACGGTGTAGCCATGCCCGGCCGTTTCTACGAGCAGTGGACGATCGGCGACCGGATCGCCCACCAGCCGCACCGCACCGTCACCGAGACCGACAATCTCCTGATCTCCGCTTTGACCCACAATCCGCAGCCGCTCCACCTCGACGCGGAATATGCGGCGGCGACCGAGTTCGGCCGGATCGTCGTCAACGGCACTTTCACTTTCTCGCTCCTCGTCGGGCTTTCGGTCGGGGACACGACGCTCGGCACGCTCGTCGCCAATCTCGGCTACGACAAGGTGCGGATGCCCAAGCCGGTCTTCATCGGCGATACCTTGCGCGCCGAGACCGAAGTGATCTCCTTGAAGGATTCCGCTTCCCGCCCGGAGGCCGGAATCGTCACCTTCGAGCACCGCATGCTCAACCAGCGAGACGAGGTCGTCTGCACGACGGAGCGGACGGCACTCATTCAGCGGAGGCGGGGATGAACCTTGTTCCTCCCCGGAACGGGGAGGGGGACCGGGCGAAGCCCGGTGGAGGGGCCCCGCGTGTGCTTCAGGCTCCGATCAAGTCGGTAAAGCTCGCACGCAGGCTGCGAAGGGAAATGAGCCCCGCCGAGCGTCTCCTCTGGTGGGCGCTGAAGCAGCGGCCCGAAGGGTACCGATTCCGGAAGCAATGTCCTCAGGGCCCCTATTTTCTCGACTTCGCATGCTTGTCTGCACGTCTGGCGATCGAGGTCGATGGCGAAGCGCACGACCGGGGGGATCGCCCCGCGCGGGATGCAGCGCGGGACCGACATCTTCAGGATTTAGGTTTCCTGACCGTGCGCATTCCGGCGGAGGAGGTGTTCAACAATCTCGAAGGGGTAGTTCTCGGAATCGTTGACGGGTGTCGGAAGCGGGGCCCCCTCCACCACCCACCTTCGGCGGGCGGTCCCCCTCCCCGTTCCGGGGAGGAGCAACGATGAGGCTGCGCTCGCTCCTCTTTGTCCCGGGCGACCGGCCGGACCGGATGGAGAAGGCCTTGCGCTCGGGGGCCGACGCGCTGATCCTCGATTTGGAGGATGCGGTGGCGCCGGCGGCCAGGCCGGAGGCGCGGCGGCAGGTGGCGGAGTTCCTCAACGCCAACAGCAGCGCCAAGCTCTGGGTGCGGGTCAATCCGCTCGACACGGACGAATGCGACAGGGACCTCGCCGCGATCCTCTCGAGCCATCCCGACGGAATCGTCCTTCCCAAGGCGGAAGGGGGCGTCTCCGTCGCCGAGCTGGCCCGGCGGCTGACCAGCCAGGGCAATGCCACCGCCCAGATCCTCGCCATCGCCACCGAGACTCCGGCGGCGATGTTCCAGCTCGGCACCTACGGCGGAGCGAAAAGGCTCGCCGGCCTCACCTGGGGCGCGGAGGATTTGCCCGCCGCGATCGGCGCGGCGACCTCGCGCGAGCCGGACGGGCGCTACACGCCCCCCTACGAGCTCGCCCGATCGCTCTGCCTGTTCGGGGCCGCGGCGGCGGGCGTGGCGCCGATCGAGACCGTCTATCCGGCCTTCCGCGACCTGGACGGGCTCGGCGTCTATGTCGCGCGGGCGCGGCGCGACGGCTTCACCGGGATGATGGCCATCCACCCGGATCAGGTGGCGGTGATCAACGCCGCCTTCACTCCCAGCGAGGCGGAGATCGCGCATGCCCGGGCCGTCGTCGCCGCGTTCGCGGCTCAGCCGGGGGCGGGCGCGCTTTCGCTCGACGGACGGATGATCGACCGGCCGCACCTCGTCCAGGCGCAGCGCACGCTGGCCGCCGCGGGGTCGTGAGCGGATTGCCGGCGGCCGCGGACGCCGCCTGGACGGCGCTCGCCTTCATCCTCGGAGCGGCCATCGGCAGCTTCCTCGCCACCATCCTGGTGCGCTGGCCGCAGGGACGAAGCGTCGTCGCCGGGCGCTCCGCCTGCGACAAATGCGGGAAGGTCCTGGAGCCGCGCGACCTGGTGCCGATCCTCAGCTGGTCGCTGGCGAGGGGCCGATGCCGGAGCTGCGGCGCGAGGATCGACCGTCGGCATCTGGCGGCCGAGGCCGGCGCGGCGATGATCGGGATCGCCGCCATCCTCGCCCACCCGATGCCGCTGGCCGCGGTGACGGCGATCCTGGGCTGGTGGCTGTTCCTGCTCGCCGCGCTCGACCTGGAGCATGAATGGCTGCCCGACCGGCTGACCTGGCCGCTGCTCGCGGCGGGGCTGGCGGCCGCGTGGGGCGGGTTCGGCCCGTCGCTGGAGAGCAGGCTGATCGGGGCGGCGGCGGGCTTCGCCTCGCTGTTCCTGATCGCCCTCGTCTATCGGGCGCTGCGCGGACGGGAGGGGCTGGGGGGCGGAGACCCGAAGCTGGTCGCGGCGATCGGCGCCTGGCTGGGCTGGACCCAGCTTCCGTTCGTTCTGGTCGGAGCGGGCCTGCTCGGCCTCGCCGCCTTGGTCCTGAAGCGGCTTCGGGGAGGGTCGGTCGAGGCCGCCGACCGACTTCCGCTCGGCACCTTGATGGCGCTCGCCGCCTGGCCGATCTGGCTTGTCATCAACCGGTAACAGCGCAGTGCTTGTTTCCCCGCGAAGGCCGCGATCCAGCTTCTTTTTCCGTCCGCCCGCTGGACCCCGGCCTTCGCCGGGGAGCATATTCACAAGCCGCTTGCGCAGAAGCGGAAAAGCTGGGAGTTTCCCCGGCTGGCGAATCCTGGGCTGGATGGGCGCCAAAACATTGTTACGACTGTGGAAATTGACCGCGGTGGGTGTCGCGGGGAAGGGGTTCGGGTAGATGCGTTTAGCTTTTGACAGCCGGCGGCTGATCGGCCGCGCCCGGGGCGTCAACGGCTGGACTCTGCTGGAGCTCGCCCTGCTCGCCCTCATTGCACTGCAGTGCGCCCGGCTGATCTGGACGGCAGCCACCCCGGTCGGCCCGCTCGGCGAGTGGAGCGGCTCCGCTTCCGCCCGCGGCGATTCTTCCGCCGCCGTCCTCGGCAGCTTCGATCCCTTTTTCCGACTGAGCGGAGCGGCCGGGCCGGTGACGGTCACCTCGCTCAACCTCAAGCTGTTCGGGATCCGCCAGGACCAGGCCTCGGGCCGCGGCTCGGCGATCATCGCCGGCTCGAACGGCGAGCAGCGGAGCATCGCCGTCGGCGAGGAGATCGAGCCCGGAGTGACCCTGAAGTCGGTCGATTTCGACAGCGTCACGATCTCGCGCGGCGGCGCCGACGAGCAATTGTTCATGGATCAGTCCCAGGCGCCGGCGACCGTGACTCCGCCCGCCGGCCCTGCCCGGACCGGGCCGACGCCTCCGGTCGTCAATCCTCCCACGGCGGTGGAGCCGGGAAGCCGTCCCGTGCCGCCCTCGACGCTCTATCCGAACGAGAGGTCCCCCCAGTGAAGCGCGCACTGCTCGCTCTCGCGCTGATGCTGGCGGCGCCGCTGACGCCCGCTTCCGCCCAGCATGTCGTCAATTTCCGCGAGGCCGACATTCGCGCCTTCATCGAGGACGCGGCGCGGGTGACCGGCCGGACCTTCATCGTAGATCCGGCGGTGAGCGGCAAGGTGTCGGTGGTGACCCAGCGGCCGCTGTCGCGTTCCGAATATTTCGAATTGTTCCTGTCGACCCTTCGCGCCAACGGGCTGATGGCGGTGCCGCTCCAGGGCGGCGCCTTCCGGATCCAGCCGATCGCCACCGGCGCCGCCGCCGGCGGCCGGGTCGCCGGACGGGGCAGCGCCAACAATTTCGTGACGGAGATCTTCCGCACCCGGAGCATCGAGGGCGCCCAGGCGCTCGAGGCGCTTCGGCCGCTGGTCAGCCGCGAAGGCTCGATCACGGCGAGCCGCAACTCGATCGTGGTCGCCGATTTCGCCGACAATGTCGCCCGGATCCGGGCGGTGCTTCGAAGCATCGACCGGGATACGAGCAACAGCCGGATCGTCGCCCTGCGCAACGCCGGAGCGCGTGAGATCGCCACCTCCCTGAATGCGCTGATGGAGGGGAGCAGCCCCGGCGGCCGCGCCGCGACCATCGTTCCGATCGACAGCTCCAACTCGATCGCCCTGCGCGGCGACGCCGCCTCCGTCGCCCGGCTCGCGGCGATGGCGGAGGAGCTCGACCAGCGCGCCGCCACCGGCACCGAGATCAGGGTCATCTTCCTCCAGCATGCCGACGCCGCCCAGCTTCTGCCGGTGCTCCAGCAATTGCTCGGCCAGCCGGTGACCCAGCCGCCGCCGACCCCCGGCCTGTCCTCGTCGCGAAGCGAGGGGACGACGACCCAGTCGACGACGCGCAGCGGCGGCGGACGGCAGCCGCTCCGGACGACGACGACCACCGCCGAGGCTCCCGCCCCGGAGAGCGCCGCGGCGACCGGAGTCAGCATCTTCGGCCCGCGCGGCGCCGTGGTGACCCGATTCCAGGGCGCCAACGCCCTGGTCATCGCCGCCTCGACCGACGTCCAGCGCCAATTGGGCGAGGTCATCCGCCAGCTCGACACCCGCCGCGAGCAGGTGCTGGTCGAGGCGATCATCGTCGAGATCTCCGACAATGCCGCCAAGAAGCTCGGGGTCCAGCTGCTCCTCTCCGGCCTCGGGGGGAGCAACATCCCCTTCGCCGTCACCAATTATTCCAATGCCAACCCGAACCTGCTGACGGTCGGCGGCGCCATCGCCGCGGAGCGGCTTCGGACGACGACGACCACCGTCAACGGCCAGGTCGTGACCACCACCCAGAACTCGCCCGTCGCGGACGCCCTGCAGGAAGCGGCGGTCAATTCGGTGCTGGGCGCCACCGGCGGCATCGCCGGCCTCGCCTTCCGCACCGGCAACGCCATTTTCGGGGCGATCATCAACGCGGTGAAGTCCGACAGCAAATCGAACATCCTCTCCACGCCGTCGATCATGACCCTCGACAACCAGGAGGCCCGCATCCTGGTCGGCCAGGAGATCCCGATCACCACCGGCGAGGCGCTCTCGCCCAATTTCGACAACCAGTTCCGCACCGTCGACCGCGAGAATGTCGGGATCACCCTGGAAGTGCTTCCGCAGATCAATGCCGGCGGCTCGATCAAGCTCAACCTCAGGCAGGAAGTGAGCTCGATCGCCGGGCCGGTCTCGGGCCGGTCGAGCGACCTCATCCTCAACAAGCGCGAGATCGAGACGGTGATCACCGTCGACGACGGCGAGATCGTCGGCATCGGCGGGCTGCTCGACGACAATGAGCGGCGGACGCTCGAGAAGATCCCCTTCCTCGGCGACCTTCCGGCGATCGGCAATCTGTTCAAGTCGAAGAGCCGGGCTCGCGCCAAGACCAATCTGATGGTCTTCATCCGCCCGACCATCCTGCGCTCGGCCGCCGATGCGCGGGCGATGACCGAGCGCCGCTACGGCTACATCCGGGGCATGCAATATCTGCAGAACCCCAACGAGGAGCCGACCATCGACGAGCTCGTCCGCGAATATATGGGCATGGTCCCGCCCGATCCCGCGCCGGCGCCGCCGCCGCCGGTCGATCCTTCTAACTATATCCCGGGAGCCAAGCCGGGCGATGCCGTGGTAACTCCGGCGGGGACGCCGCCGACGGGGACTCCGCGGTGATGGCTGACCGCCGGGATGTCGAGATGGCGCCGGCGCCCAACCTGCCCTATCTCTTTGCCAAGCGACACGGCATCGCCCTCGTCGGGGACGCGAACGGCCAAGCGCGGGTGGCGTTGCGCGAGGGTGCCGATCCCCGAGCCCTGATCGAGGCGCGGCGAGTGCTGGGACGGCCGCTGGCGGTCGAGCCGACCACGGCCGACGGTTTCGACAAGCTTCTCTCCGAGCGCTACGCGATGGACGACCAGGCCGCGGCCGACGCGGCCGGCTCGCTCGGCCTGGGCGACGAGCTCAGCCATCTCGCCACCGACCTTCCGACCGCCGACGACCTGCTCGACAGCGCCGACGACGCCCCGGCGATCCGGCTGATCAACGGAATCATCGCCGACGCCGCCCGGCAGGGCGTCTCCGATATCCATATCGAGCCTTATGAGACGGGCCTCGTCGTCCGGATGCGGATCGACGGCGTGCTTCGCGAGACCTTGCGGATGCCGGCCCATGTCGCTCCGGTGGTGGTGAGCCGGATCAAGGTGATGGCGCGCCTCGACATCGCCGAGCGGCGGGTTCCGCAGGACGGGCGGATCGGGCTGACCCTGGGCGGCAAGCTGCTCGACGTCCGGGTCTCGACCCTGCCGAGCCGGGCGGGCGAGCGGGTGGTGCTCCGGATCCTCGACAAGGAGAATGCCGGGATCAGCCTCGATTCGCTCGGCATGCCGCCCTCGGTCCACGCCTTGTTCGCCGGAGCGCTGACCGAGCCGAACGGGATCGTCCTCGTCACCGGCCCGACCGGCTCGGGCAAGACCACCAGCCTCTATGCGGGCCTGAGGCTGCTCAACGACGGCAGCCGCAACATCCTCACCGTCGAGGATCCGGTCGAATATGCGGTCGACGGGGTCGGCCAGACCCAGGTCAATCCGAAGGTGGGCCTGAGCTTCGCGGCCGGGCTTCGGGCGATCCTCCGCCAGGATCCGGACGTCGTCATGGTCGGCGAGATCCGCGACCGCGAGACCGCCGAGATCGCCGTCCAGGCGTCGCTGACCGGCCACCTCGTCCTCTCCACCGTCCATACCAACGACGCGATCGGGGCGATCACCCGGATGCGCGACATGAAGGTGGAGCCGTTCCTGCTCGCCTCGACCCTTCGGGCGGTGATCGCGCAGCGGCTGGTGCGGCGGCTGTGCCCCGCCTGCCGCGCCCCTGTCGCCGCCGACTCGGCGACGGCGGCTCTGGTCGGACTGGAGGCCGGAGCCGTCGTCCACGAGCCGCGCGGCTGCGCCGAGTGCGGCAACAGCGGCTACAAAGGCCGGATCGGCGTGTTCGAGGCGGTTCGCATCGACGAGAATGTTCGGCGGCTGATCAACGCCGGCGGCGACGAGGTCGAGATCTCCGCCCACGTCTTCCGCAACAGCCCAAACCTCGCCGCGGCGGCGCAGCAGCTCGTCCGCGAAGGCGTGACCAGCGTCGGCGAGGCGGTGCGGGTGTCGCGCCGCGAGAGCGAGGATGTCTGAATTCGCCTATCTCGTGCTCGACCGCGCCGGCCGCGAGCGGCGCGGGTCGCTGCGCGCCGGGACGATCGACGAAGCCCGGGAGAAACTGAGCGCCCGCGGCCTGTTTGTGGTCAAGATGGAGAGCGCCGGCGGCGAATCCGCTCCCCCCCTGATCTCGCGCCAGATCTTCGCACGCCGGAAACTGAACGGCCGCCAGCTCACCGTCTTCACCCGGCAATTGTCGACCCTGGTCCAGGTCAGCCCGCTCGAGGAGGCGCTGCGGACGATCGCCCGCCAGACCGAGAAGGACCAAGTCCGCGACGTGCTGATGGCGGTCCACGGCTCGGTGCTCGAGGGCCGGCGGCTGTCGGAGGCGATGGCGCGCGAGCCTGGGAGCTTCCCGCCGCTCTACCGCGGAATGGTCGCGGCGGGCGAGGGGTCGGGCACCCTGCCGGCGATCCTGGAACGGCTCGCCGGCCTTCTCGAGCGGCAGGCGCAGGTGAGGAGCAAGGTGCTGAGCGCCATCGCCTATCCCGCCGTGCTCGCGCTCGTCGCGGCCTTCGTCGTCTTCGCCTTGATGGTGTTCGTGGTGCCCCGGGTGGTCGAGCAGTTCGAGGATATCGGCCAGCAATTGCCGTTCCTCACCCGCGCCGTGATCGCCGTCTCCCACCTTCTCGCGGGATGGTGGTGGGCGATATTGCTCGGCCTCGTCGCCTTGGGCTTCCTGCTGAGCCGAGCCCTGCGGGATGAAGGCGTGCGGCTGCGCTTCGACCGCGGGCTGCTTCGCATTCCGGTCATCGGCCGGCTCCTTCGCGACCTCCACGCGGCGCGGATGGCGCGCACCCTCTCGACCATGGTGGCGAGCCGGCTGCCTTTGCTCGAGGGCCTGAAGCTGACCACCGAGACCGTCCACAACCGCGCCCTTCGCGCCGCCACCGCTCAGATCGCCGAAGCGGTGCGCACCGGGGGCAGCCTGTCGGGGGCGCTGAAGCGTTCGGGCATTTTCCCGCCTTTGCTCGTCTACCTCGCGGCCAGCGGCGAGGCGAGCGGCCGGCTGGACCTGATGCTGGAGCGCGCGGCCGATTATCTGGAACGCGAGTTCGACAGCTTCACCACGACCGCACTGGCTCTGCTCGAGCCGGCGATCATCGTCCTGATGGGCGCCTTGGTCGCGGTGATCGTGCTCTCGATCCTGCTGCCGATCCTGCAGCTCGACACACTTGCCGGAGGAATGGGATGATTAGAAGTCCGTGGAAGATCCGTCGCCCCTGCGTAGGCAGGGGCCCCAGCGCGAATAGGCGCCGGAGCCAGTCCCCCTGGGGTCCCAGCCTTCGCTGGGACGACGAGGGCGGCTTCACTTTGGTCGAATTGATGGTCGTCATCGTCATCATCGGACTGCTCGCCACCGTCGTCATCATCAACGTGCTCCCGGCGACCGACAAGGCGGCGATCACCAAGGCCAAGGCGGACGTCGCGACGCTCGAGCAGGGGGTGGAGATGTACCGCTTGAACAAGCTGCGCTACCCGAGCGGATCGGAGGGGCTTCAGGCGGTGACGTCGGAAGGCTATGTCAAGCGCCTGCCCAAGGATCCGTGGGGCAATGCCTATCATTACGCCCAGCCGGGCAAGGACGGGCGGCAGTTCGACATCTACAGCTACGGGGCCGACGGCCGCGAAGGGGGCGAAGGCCAGGATGCGGACATCGGCAACTGGGACAGCTGAGGGTTGAATGGGCTGGGCCGCCTAATTCCTCCCCGGAACGGGGAGGGGGACCATGCGCAGCATGGTGGAGGGGGCCCGCGTCTCCGCTGCTCCGAGGCCGGGCCCCCTCCACCACCGGCTTCGCCGGCGGTCCCCCTCCCCGTTCCGGGGAGGAGCGATCGCGGCTTCACCCTCGTCGAGCTGCTCGTCGTCCTGGTCATCATCGGGCTCGTCTCGGCGGCGGTGGTGGTGGGCATGCCGGACCCGCGCGGAGCGCTTCGGGGAGAGGCGCTGCGCTTCGCCGCGCGCGCCGAAGCGGCGCGCGAGCGGGCGATGATGGACAATAAGCCGGTGGCCCTGGTGCTCAAGGACGGCGGCTACGGCTTCGAATGGCGAACCGGCGGCGAATGGCGGGCGGTGGGCGAGCGGCCGTTCATCGAGCAGAGCTGGAGCAAGGGGACTCGGGCCTCGCTGGTCGGCGGCGAGTCGCGGATCGTGTTCGATTCGACCGGCTTCGCCGAGCCGGCCCGGCTTCGGCTGGTCCGCGGCAAGGAAGCGGCGGACGTCGAGGTGACCGACGGGGGGAGGGTCCATGTCGTCCGCTGATCAACGCGGCTTCACCCTCGTCGAGATGCTGGTGGCGCTGGCGATCTTCAGCCTCGCGGCGATGGCCCTGCTTCGGTTGGAAGGGGCGACGGTGAAGACCACCGCCTTGCTCCAGGAGCAGGCGTTGGCGCAGACCGTGGCCCGCAATCTCGCCGTCGAGGTGCTCACCGCCCCGGAGCCGCCGGCCTTCGGCGCGATCCGCGGCGAGGCGGTCAATGCCGGCCGCAAATGGCGCTGGCTTCGGGTGGTAGGCCGATCGCCCGAGCCGCGCATCCAGCAGATAAGGATCGAGGTTAGAAGCGACCGCGGGCCGGAGGCGGCCAACCTGACCCTGTTCCGAAGGGGGCCGCGGTGAGAATATCCTCCCCATCGAAGATGGGGAGGGGGACCCCGCGTAGCGGGGTGGAGGGGTATTTGGCGCAGGCCTGTTCCAGCTACCCCTCCACCACACTTCGTGTGGTCCCCCTCCCCACGCTCCGCGTGGGGAGGACAGAGCGCGGCTTCACCCTTGCCGAGCTGCTCGTCTCGCTCTTCATCTTCGGTTTGCTCTCGGCCGCCGGCGTAGGGCTGCTGTCGTTCAGCGTGCGGGCGCAGGAGGCGGCGGAGGCCCGGCTCGGCGACCTCGCCGACTTCCGGCGGGCCGGGGCGCTGCTCGCCGGCGACCTCGCCCAGGCGGCGCCGCGCATGGCTCGGGACTCCGCCGGCAATTCCCGTCCCGCTTTCCACGGAGTCGGCGGCGAGCAGGGGGGCGTGGCGCTGGCCTTCGTCCGGCGCGGCTGGGAGAATCTGGACGACACGCCGCGCGCGTCGCTGCAGCGGGTCGAATACAGCTTCATGGACGGGCGGCTCGAACGGCGGGTCTATCCCCGGCTCGACGGAGCCGCGGCCCTGCCCGCGACGACGGTGGTCGACGGAGTCCGCCGGATCCGGCTTCGCTATCGCGACTCCGAAGGGGCGTGGCGCGAGCGCTGGGACCCGACCAAGCCGACCGAATTGCCGCGCGCGGTCGAGCTGGTCATGGACGCCGAGGGCAGCGGCATCACCCGCCAGCTCTTCCAGACCGGGACGATGTGGTGAAGCGACCGGTCCCCCCGTCCGAAACCGGCGCCGCCCTGCTCGCGGTGCTGGTCCTGGTCGTGATCATGGCGGCGATCGCCGCCGGGGCCTTCGAGCGGCTCCGGCTGTCGACGGCGATGGCGATGAACGGCGCCGCCCTCGACCAGGCGCGCGGCTATGCGCTGGGGGTGGAGGATCTGCTGGCGCTGAGGATCGACGACCTCGCCGGCGCGGATGCCTATGTGACGACCCTCGCCGGCGACTGGAACGGAACACCACGCCCGATACCCATGCCCGGCGGGGGACTTGCCACCGGCACCGTCCGCGACGGCGGCAATTGCTTCAATCTGAACAGCCTCGTCCAGGGCGACGTCACCGCCAGCCTCGTCCAGCGGCCGGCGGCGATCGAGCAGTTCGTCTCGCTGATGATCGTGCTCGGACTGCCGGAGCCCACCGCGCGCCGGATTGCCGGCTCGACGGCCGACTGGATCGATTCCGACGACCAGCCCAGCCCCCAGGGGGCCGAGGACGGCGCCTACAGCGGGTCGGAGCCGGCCTATCGCACCGGCAACACCCTGCTCGCCGATGCCAGCGAGCTTCGCGCCGTCGCCGGGGTCACGCCCGAAATCTACCGGGAGCTCAGGCCCTTTCTGTGCGCCCTGCCGGCGGCCGACATGTCGCCGATCAACGTCAACACCCTCATGCCCAGGGACGCGCCCCTGCTCGCCATGTTCGCTCCCAACAAGGCCCGGCCGGACCGGGTGCGGGGGCTGATCGCGTCCCGGCCGAAGGACGGCTGGCGCAACACGTACGATTTCTGGCGCAGTGCCGAAGGGGTCGGGCTAGAGACCAACGTAGATCCCATGTCCCAGCTCCAGCTCAAGACCCACTGGTTCACCATCGACCTCTCCGTCCGCTTCGAGGATGCGGAGATGGAGGAATGGGCGCTCGTCGATGCCAGGCTCGCTCCGGCCAAGGTGGTCGCCCGGCGCTGGGGCGGCGGCGAATGAGGGAGGCGCTGCTGCTTTTCCTCGGCCGCGACGGCGGCATCGAGGGCTGGGTCCGGATCGCGGCCGGCGAGGTCGCCGGGCGCGGCACCGGGCTGGACGGGGTCGACCCGCACCGGTCCGCACCGGTCGCCGCCGTGGTTCCGGGCGAGGCGGTGACCCTTCACTGGCTCGAGCTTCCGGCCGGCCTCTCCCCCGCTCAGGCCGCGGGCGCGGCCCGGCTGATGGCGGCGGAGCTCAGCGCCCAGCCCATCGGCGACCTCCACGTCGCGGCCGGGCGCGGAGCGGCCGAGGGCGGCTCGCGCTGCGTCGGGCTGGTGCCGATGGAGACGATGCGCGACTGGCTGGCCGGCCTCGAGAAAGCGGGCTTCGACGCCGAGCGGATCGTTCCGGAAACGCTGCTGGTGCCCGCTCCGGCGGAAGGGGTGGCGACCTGGGATTCGGGTCCCTTGCGCCTCTATCGCGGGCCGACCGAGGCCTTCGCCGCGGAGCCCGAGCTGGGCGACATCCTGCTCGGCGGGCGAACCGCCGTCCCGGTCGGCGCGGAAGCCTTCGCGGCGGGACTCGCCGAGGCGCTCGACCAGGCGCCGCTGGACCTCAGGCAGGGCCCGTTCGGCCGGCGGCGCGACTGGCGGGTCGCTCCGGCGCGGGCGCGGCGGCTCGCGGTCCTGACCGCCGCGCTCCTGCTCATCAGCCTTGCCGTGCAGGTCGCAATCATCGCCCGCTACAGCTTCGCCGCGGATTCCGCCGATGCCGAGACCCGCCGGGTCGCCGCCGCCGCCTTGCCGAGGAGCCCCGGCATCTCGGACCCGCGGACGGCCCTGACCCAGCGCCTGGCCGAGCTTCGCGGCGGCGGCGCCGGCTTCCGGGCGACGGCCGGAGCTTTGTTCGAGGCGGTGAGGTCTACTCCCAATATCGAGCTGACCGCGCTCGCCTTCGCCCCCGACGGGACCCTCCGGGCGACGGTTCAGGCCGATTCGCCGGCGGCGATCGAGGCGCTTCGCCAGCGCGTCGAGGCGAGCGGCTTCGCGGCCGACGCGGGGCCGCCGCGCTCCGGCGGGGGGCGCCGGGTCGCGGAGCTGACGGTGCGGCCGCGATGAGCGCCCGGCTCAAGGCCCTGTGGCTTGCGCGCACGCCGCGCGAGCGCTGGCTGCTCGGCGTGATGCTGGCGCTGGTGGCTCTGGTCCTCATCTGGCTGCTCATCCTTCGCCCGCTGGGCGACATGCTTTCGGTGGCCAGGCAGCGGCACGGCGAGGCGGTGGCGGCCCTGGCCGAAGCGCGCTCGCAGGCGGCGGCGATCGCGGCTTTGGAGCGCAACCGCCCGGCGCCCTTCGAAGGGTCCATCGACACCGCCCTCTCCGCCGCCGCGTCGGACGCGGGCTTCCAGCTTTCCGGGGTTCAGCCCGAAGGGCCGGGGCGGGCGTCGATCGCCATCGGCGCGGCCAAGCCGCAGGCCCTGTTCGGCTGGATCGCGGCGCTGGAGGCGCAGGGCTATATCGTCCAGAGCCTGAGCGCGAGCAGCAATCCCGACCGCACCCTCTCCGCCCAGATCCTGTTCCGGGCGAGGGGCGGCTGATGCGACTTCGACTGCGCTGGTGGCGGGAGATATTCTTCCTGGGAGCCTTGCTCTTTTCGCTGGTGGCGCTGGTGCCGCTGCGCTTCGCGCTCGGGTGGCTGGGCTATGCCGACAAGGGGCTATCGGCCCGCGAGGCCACCGGAAGCCTCTGGGCGGGGGCGCTTTCGGAGGCGCGCTTCGGCACCGTCGCGCTGGGCGACGTCGGGACCCGGCTTCGCGTCCTGCCCTTGCTGGTCGGCCGTGCCCGGCTCGACCTCGAGCAGGAGGATGACGGCCTTCGCGGCGGAGTGACCCTGTCCCGCCACGGCTTCGGAATCGACGACGCCACCGGCACGATCGAGGGGCCGGCTCTGGCCGAGCTGCCGCCGCCGGCGCTCGACCTTGCCGACCTCAGCGTCCGCTTTGCCGACGGGCTGTGCGCCCATGCCGAAGGGCTGGTGAAGGCGCGTTTCGACGGCGAGATCGGAAGCGTTCCGCTCAGCGCGGGCTTCAGCGGCGAGGCGCGCTGCGACGGGCCCGCTCTGCTGCTGCCGCTGGTGAGCCAGTCGGGCGGCGACCGGCTGAACGTGCGCCTGTTCGCCGACGGCCGTTACCGGATCGACGCCGCGCTTCGACCGGCCGGAGCGCCTTATTCCACGCGTTTCGAAGGCCGGTTCTGACCGTCGCCCTGGCCGGGCAGAAGCCGCCCATCTTCCCGCCGGTAGCGGCTTTCGAGGAAGCGGTTCCGGGTCTCGAAGGTCATCAGCGGGTTGCGGCAGACCTCGCGGCAGAGCTCGTCCAGGGCGTCCGCCACAGTCTCCAGGCCCGCGCGAAGCCGCGCCCGGACTTCCGGATCTTCGTCCCGAACCGAGCCGGGAATCGCCTCCCAGGCGAGGACGAGCCCCGGCAGATGGTTGCCGAGGAGCCGCCGCGCTTCCCACGCCGGGCTTGAATGCGGGGCGAGGGTGGCGAGATGCGGCTGGAGATCGCCGAGACGCCGGAAGATACGGTCGAGCAGGGAGCGGCAGCCGAACGGAAGCCCCTCGCGCCGGGCGAGCAGCCAATCTTCCGCATCGCCCGGAAGCTCGGCGAGCTCGGCCTTCGAGAAATCGCCGTCGTCCGCCCGCCGCCGCGACGGCCGGAACAGCGACCCTATTCCGAGCAGCAAGGCGCCGCCGCCGGCGGCCGCGAGCACCGGCACCGCCACCGGCACGATGAGCGTGCCGACTCCGAGGATCGCCGCTCCCGAGGCGCCGCCGATCAGAGCGGCCCGCTTCAGCCGAAGCCCCGCCTCGCGCGTCTGCCTCTGCTCGCGGCGTTTCTCGGCCGCGCGCACCGCCTTCGATTTGATGTGCCGCCGAAGATATTCGTCCGCCTGCCGAAGCATGACGGCGACGTCGAAGCCCATCACTCGCCTCCCGGGCCGCCGTCTTCCTTGTAGCGGCTCTCGATGAAACGGCCCTGGGTCTCGAAGGCCTGGCGATCGCCCTGGACGAGCTTGTCGCCGATTTCGCCCAGCGCGTTGCGGGCGGCGTCGAGGCTTGCGACGAGCCGCTGGTCGGCGGTCAGGCCCTCGCCGTCGGGCTGGCTTCGGTAGCCGGCCGGGATCCGTTCGTAGCGCTCGATCAGCTCGGGCAGATGCTTGCCCATCAGCCGGCGCGCGTCCTGGGCGAGCGGATCGAGCGGGTCGACCTCGGCCAGCCGGGATTCGAGCAGGGGCAGCTGCGAGCCGATGGCGTCCGCCCGCTGGGCCGCCGGTGCCGGCAGGGCGGAGCGCCGGCGCACGAGCATGTTCTCGAGCTGGCGGACGACGGCGCCGGTCGGGAGCTGCTCGTTATAGGCGACCCGCTTCGGCTCGGACGGCCAGAAGAAAACCGTCAGCATGATGGCCAGGATCGCAAGGCCGACGAAGAAAAGGCCGGTGATTCCGATCGGTCCGACGACGAGGCCGAAGCCGATCGTGATGACGATCAGGGCGGCGATGGCCATCCCCATGGTCGCGCCCCGCCTGGCGACCGAGCCGACGGCCCGGCCGTAATAACGCCGCGTCGCGCTCGAAGAGGCCGGCGTGTGGCCGTCGAGGCGCGCCGAATATTCGTCGAAGCGGGCGATCGCTTCCTCGACGCTGCGGGGCGTTCGAGCCATATTTTCAGCCCTCGACCGGTCCGAGCAGCGAGTTGGGCACGCTCCGGCCGGCGAGCCGGTTCTGCTCGGTGCCTTCGGCCCGGGCGATATAGCCGCGGCTCTTCTCGACCTCGCTGGAGAGGGTCTGGACGGTCTGCTTCATGCTTCCGAGCGCCTCGAGCTTGAAGGTGTCGATCGTGTCCATCGTGTCGTAGATGTTCTGGAAGGCGCGCTGGAGGGTCTCGAGCGGGATGGTCGAGGAGGCGGCCTGGCGGTGGATCTCGCCGGTCTGGCTCTTGAGCAATTCGCCGGTCGAATCGATGATGTTGGCGGTGGTCGTGTTGAGCGAGGTGATCTGCTCGAGCACGAGGCGCTGGTTGGTCATCGCCTGGGCGACGGTGACGGCGGTGCGGAGCGCCGCGACGGTGGTGGTGGAGGCGCGGTCGACGCCCTTGATCAGCTCGACATTGTTCTTCTTGACGAGGTCGAGGGCGAGATAGCCCTGCACCGTCACCGCCATCTGGGTGAGAAGATCGGTGGTGCGCTGGCGGGTATAGAAAAGCGCGGTCTCGCGGATCGCCTTGGCCTTGGCCGGCTCGGTCGCGTCGAGCTCGTTGGCCTTGTCCTCGAGCTTCTGGTCGAGCTGCTTGGAGATGTGGATCATCTGCTCGAGCGCGCCCATCGTCTTCCACATCGCGGCGCGCTCGGTGTTGATCGCCTCATTGTCGTACTGAAGCTCCTCCTTGCCGGAGGCGAGGCTGTTCAGGATCTTCGAGATGTGGGTCTGCGAGCTCTGATATTTCTGGAAATAATTGCCGAGCTTGTTGCCCCAGGGGATGAAGCCCAGGATCTTGCGGGACGTCGAGAGATTGCCCTGCTTGCCGGGGTCGAGCTCCTCGACGGTGCGGCGCAATTCGAGCAGGTCGGCGCCGATCCCGGTATCCTTGTCGATCGCCTTGATCGGCCGGTCGAGGAAGCGGTTGCTGTGGCCCGCCGCCTCCATGATCTGCTTTCGGCCCATGTTGGTGAGCTCGTCGACCTTCTTGCCGAACTCGGGGCTGTTGGCGTCGGCGGCGACGAGCTCGTTGACGAACTTGTCGACCACCGTCTCGAGCTTGTCCTTCACCCCGGCCTCGATCGGCACCAACCCTGCCGCCGCGGCGGGTTCGATCGTCTGCAGCGCCTCGGGCGCCTCGAGCTTCAGCTTGGTCTCGGTCTGGGTGGCCATGATGGGTCGCTCCTGCTTTGGGCGCTAAATGGGGCAGGGGAGGCGGCAAGCGCAAGGGGGAACGTGTGTTAAGGGTGCAATACAGCTGCGGAGGGGAGCGGAGTTTGGAAGCACAACTTATGCCGTTCCGGAGGTACGCGGTAACCGATATCAGCGACCGATACCTCGGAAACGGTGCAAATGCCGTTTGTCGTTCGACCCTTTCTGTGATGGACTCTTCAGGTAACGTGAGGCTGGGATGGCGCAGACTCGTAGATTGATAGTAGCGGCTATTGCGACAACCGCCACTTGCGTCGGAAGCGATGCAGCGCAAGCGCGCTTCTTACAGGTCGATCCGGTGGGCTACCAGGATCAGGTCAACCTCTACGCTTATGTGAACAATGACCCGGTCAACGCCAGCGATCCAACCGGGACCACCTGTACGTCCTCCCAAAAAGGGGAAAAAACGACATATTCCTGCCGCATCGATGGTGTGGCGGTCGTCAAGGACGGTAAATTCGCTGGTAGCGTTCCAGCCACTCCGGCGCAGAACAAAAAATTCGAAGCTTTCAACGCCCGCTACACGGCGGCGGTCAACAGGCTTATGAGCAAACCAGACAAAGCTGTGACGGTCGCACCTATAAAAGGCAAAGAAGGATCATTCCAAACCACCCCCGGACAGGCAGGGCAGGCTCTCATTTCTCGACAATTCCTTTACGTCACCAAGGACGGTGCAGATCAGGCTATGATGACGTTAGGTGGACCGGGTTTAGGCAAGGAAGCGATAACCTTGGTTCGGCCGATAGGCCTTTCTGAGGGCGGGGTAGGTATCGTCCATGACGGCGGATTGCATGGAACTCCCGAAGAAGCCAAAGGTAAATTGCAAACACCCGACTATCCGCTGGGGAAACTCGAGCACCAAAAGCAATATAATGACGCTGCATGCGCTTTATTAGGAAGCGACTGCTAGTGCGACGTTTGTACCTTTTGTTTCTGTTTTTAGCATCTTGCGCGCAGGATTTTGGACAGCACCGACATGGTGAACAAACCTCAAAAAATGAAATCCTGTATTTAAGTAGCGATCTGGCTCATGCTGCAATCTTTAGTAAAGATACAGCGTATTTTGGTCCTGCGGACTTAACATTCGCATCACCAGCCAAGTATTTTGAGACAGATCATGGTATCCAGTGCTTATCGGTTGGGAAGCCTGGCTTTTCTATCCAATTCGCCGTGAAGAGACCATTGACTGCAGGGGAGAGTTATACCTGCCTCGGAGCGAAGTTCCGAGTCGTTCAGTGTTTTGAAGAATGTAAGGCTGCTATCGTTGAAATGGATAGACCGCTAAGCGGAGGCCAGCCTGGAGCATATCAGTCCTACATGTATGTGGACAATTGTCGAGGAATGCTCATACTTGGAGTGGTCGCGGATCTTCGCGACGGCATACCCCTGAATGCCGAATGGCTCCGTGGCGAAGTGGGCATCCTCGCACACCCCGACTATCCGAAATGTCGATTCTTCTAATCCAAAGATCGATCCGCACCGACAGCAGGCGACGACTCGGAAACTGTTATACTAAGCTGGTTGCAGGGCTGCTCCTCATATTGTTCGTTGCAGCCCCGCCGGGGGTGCAGGCCGAGCCAGTGCCAGCCGCGGTGGTGCGGGCCGTTCTCAGCGAGCCAGAACCAAAACTCGATTTTCTACAGGCCGCTATCACGTTCGACCGCTTGATCGACAGGAACAGCGATGTCTCCGCCACGCGCGCTCTGGTTGCCCGACTGGATGACGCCGCTCGCCAGATGGCCGGGCCAAAGCCCAGCGACGCTTACAAGCTCGCAGCCCTACGCAAGGCAATCTATGGCACCGGCGCCTGGAACTACAATCGTGCCTTCACCTACGACTTGGCTGACCCCTTGGGTCAGCAGGTGCGAAGCAAGATGCTCTCCACCTACGTCCGCACCCGCAAGGGCAATTGCGTTTCCATGCCGGTGCTGTTCCTGATCGTGGCGGATCGGATCGGGCTCAAGGTGCGGCTCGCCGCCGCGCCGCTGCATCTTTTCGTTCGCTACACCGATCCGGCGGGCGTCGACCACAATCTCGAGGCCACCAGCGGCGGCCATGAGGCGCGGGCGGAATGGTACCGGGCCAACCTGCCGATGACTGATCGGGCGATCCAGAGCGGCATCTACATGCGGACTTTGAGCAAGAGGGAGACGATCGCCCAGATGGCCGCTTCGGTGCTGGATCATCTCATGGCCGAGCGCCGTTACCAGGAAGCGGCGGACGTCGCCGATGCGATCCTCGCCGCCAGTCCGCGCGAAGCTTATGCGATGGTGAAGAAAGGCAGCGCCATGGGTGAGCTGATGAAGGCCGAGTTCCTCGACAGATATCCGGTCCCCGCGCTGATCCCGCCCGCTCTCCGCCCCCGCTATGCGGCGCTGGTCGCGGCGAATGAAAAGGCCTTCCGGGATGCCGCGGCTCTCGGGTGGGAAGAGTCAGCGAGGTGATCGAACAGCCTCAGTCGCGGATCAAGGCCTGGGCGGCGGCGAGCGGAAGGTCGGCCAGCCGGTCGAGGTCGGTATTGCGGTAGAGGCTTCGGCTGCGCCGCCCGCGGCGCCAGGCTTCGAGAATCCGACGCGGCATGTAGAACAGCCCGGCCAGCACCAGCGGCCCGCAGAACAGGGTCGCGCCCCAATGGGGATAGCGGCCGGCGCCGAACTCCCAGGCGGCGATGAGCAATTCGCCTTCGACCGTGCAGGGATAGCCGGTGAGGAGATGATGGACGTCGTGGGCATCGATGGCCCGCCGGCGCCAGGCGAAGTTGGGGAGGGGGAAGATGACGAGGTCGGCGCGGACGATCCACCACCGGGCTTCGCGCTCGTCGTGGTGGAGGCCGTTGACGGTGCGGAAGGCGCGGAGGGCGTCGCCGACCTTCATCCTCCCCATCGGAGATGGGGAGGGGGACCGCCCGTAGGGTGGTGGAGGGGTAGAAGGCTCGGCGTTGGCGGGTTCGCGCGCGATCCTACTGAGTTCGGTGCCAATTACCCCTCCACCATGCTTCGCATGGTCCCCCTCCCCGAGCGAGCTCGGGGAGGATGAAGGTCGGCCGCTCACATCTGCTCCTGGCCGGGGGCGGCGACGGAGAGGGCCCGCTCGGTCCTCGGCGTGATCCCCGGCCGCGGCGGCAGCCTCGCCGGCACCTTGATGTTCCAGGCGAGGCCGAGCTTCTCCAGAATCAGGATGAAATACCAGCCGAGGTCGATCTGGCCGGGATAGAGGCCGTGGCGGGCCGAGCTCGGGAAGGCGTGGTGGTTGTTGTGCCAGCTCTCGCCCATGGTCGGGATGGCCATGATCGGGACGTTGTAGGCCTGGAGGGCGGCGCCATCGAGGGTCCAGTCCTGGGGACCCCGGCTATGGGCGAAGTAGGAGATGAACCAGTGCATGGTCGTGCAGGCCGCGACCCGAACCGCGACTCCCCAGACCACCCAGGCCCATCCGCCGAGCAGGTAAAGGACGATCGCCACCGGGATCTGGTGCGCCATCCAGGTTCGCTGGAGGAAATTGTAGAAAGGATCGTCGCCGATGCCCGGGCCGGGATCGAAGCCGGGCGGATGGGCAAGCTTCAGCTTGAAGTTGAGATAGTAGAAGCCTTCGATCCAGAGCGGCTTGCCGTGGCGGAGGAACCAGTGGCAGTCCGCCTCGCGCTGAGCCCAGTCGCGGCTGTCGTGGAGGCCGATCGTCCAGACCGGACCACCCATGCCGACGAGCGTGCCGAGATAGACCATCACTCGCTCGAGCCATTTCGGGCATTCGAAGCTGCGGTGGATGAGTCGGCGGTGGAAGCCGACGCTGTGGCCGGCGCACAAGGTGACCGCGGACAGGCCGAGGAACACCGCGAAAGCGCTCCAGCTGAAGGTGAGCGGCCCCAGGACCAGGGCGGCGAGCAGGAAGCCGCTGTTCCACAGCGAGCGCGGCCAGTCCCAGAGAACATCGCCCTCGACCGGGCTGGCGCTGTCGAGGTTGGTCAGCGAGTTGACCTTGAAGGCGGTTCGGCCCGCCGCTGCGTCGGGCATGTCAGCCATCCTTGCGCGCGATGATGGTGTCGATGAGGTAGCGGGCGCTCTGCCGGGCGGCGAGCTGCTCCATCGGCCCGAAATACCATGAGGGGTCGAGGAGCCTGTGATATTTGACGGTGAGCGACACCTGGGTGCGTCCGCCGCCGAGGTCGCGGAAGCGCACCTCGGTCCCGTCGATCTTCATGTAATGGGACAAATAGCTGTCGTTCTGGACGATCTCGGTGCGGATCCGCGAGGGGCTCACCTCGGCGATCCTTATTGCCATGTCGCCGCGCTGGATGTTGGCGAAGAACCAGCGCTTGTAGACGAAGTGGAGCCGGTGGACGTCGCCGGCCTTGAGAGTGCCCGCCTCGATCCGGGTCGGCATCGGGAAGAGCCACAGGAACCAGTGCCTCCTGGCTTCGAAGCGAATCGGCTTCGCCATGTTGGCCTGAAGGGATTCGATGCTTCCGGGCAGGATCCGGGTGTAGGTCGCCTCGTTGTAGCGCGGCATCGTGGTCGGGCCGGTCAGGCCCTCGGCGGCGAGCAGGGCGACGACGACGGGGATGGCATAGGCGCCGGAATGGCCGCCGCCGTCGCGGTCGGCCAGCGAGCTGAACATGAAGCCGATCGAGACCATGATGTAATAGATCGGCATGAAGAACAGGACGCACAGGAAGCCCTCGAACAGCAGGGCCGAGCTGGCGAGCATGACGATCGTCGCCGCGCGCATGTGGCGGCCGTAGCGCTGCACGGGCGAGTCGCCCTCGACGAACGGGATGGCGAGGTGGAGCAGGATCGAGATTGCGAAGGGAATGAGGAGGTAGAGCAGGGTCGAGTTGCGAAAGCTCGAATCGAGCACCGCTCGGGCGGTCAGGGTCGCTCCGCAGATGATGAAGAAAATATAGTAATTGCCCGGCCTTGGCATTGAACCCCCGGCGGGAGGGTGGGCGATGCCAGCGGAAAAGCCAAGGCTTAAAGCGTGTTGGGCGGCGAGCAGGCGTGCGCTGGATGCCGCTTCGGTCAGCGCGTGCTCCGCGTGTGGGAACCGGGTTCCTCCGGCTCCTTCAGCAAATCGGGCAATAGCCGCTCGAGGAAGCCGGCGGCGAAGCCGACGATCAGCGCCGATTGCCAGGTCGTGCTCTTTCCGATCAGCTTGGCCGTCCCCACCGTGACCTCGGGAAGCATGCCGGCCGCCAGGATCAGGAACAGGAAGCCGGCCGAGAGGAGGCCGACCAGGAGGCGCGCCGCGGCGTCGAGGATGTTCGAGCCGCGGTCGGCGTCGAGGGCGATGGTCCGTGTCCTGATCGCGATGATGATGGACAGCAAGGCGCCCAGCGCGCCGCCGCCGGCCGCGAGCGGGATGTGAGCGATGGTTTCAGGGCGGAGGACCACGCCCGCGGCAATTGCGACGACCGCGGCGGCGATGCCCAGCGGCACCGCCCATTTGAGGTAGGTCAGCCGTCCCTGGCGGGCTATCGAATCCTGCACGTCGTCCATCGCATATTGCAGGGTGGCCTTCGCGCAGTCCGCCTGGCCTTCGAGGCCGAGGCGGAGCGCTTCGGCGACCTGAGAGAGGTAGCACGGTCCCTGATATCGATTGGCGAGAAGATGGAGCCGCTCCCGAACCAGGATGAGCTCGGCCGTCGCCTTGATCTGGGCAGTAGCGAGCACTTCGTCGTCGGCATATTGGACGAGGACCTTGGTACCCGCCAGATAGACGGCGTAATTGGCTCGCTTGTAGAAGACGTGATCGATCTTCTCCCCACGTCCGTCATTATGGTTCTTGACGATCCCGTCGACGGTGCATCGGTGGGTCCGGGGCGGAAGCTTCGGAGCGTCCAGCCCGCCGTCATTCGAAACCTCGAGGATGTGGACATCCGCAGGGATTTCCCCGCCGATCGTGGCTGGATTGCTGGTCATTTTCGAACTCTCCCGAGTCGAGCAAACTAAACCGGGCTTTCAGCAGGAGATTTTCCCATCTCGGGCCTGGCCTGCGGGCGATGGTACGTCGCACCGCAAGGTCTCGCCGTGACGGCAGTCACGCGGGCTAGAGGTCCGGAAGCACCTGGCTGGCCTCGCCCCAGCCCTGGAGGGCGCGGCCGGAGGCGCGCTCCAGCAGCCGGTCGCCGTCGCGGACCGTGAACGGCGCGCCGGACTCCAGATCCTCGAGCTCGTCCCAGCCGATCGGCGCCGCCACCGGGGCGCGTTCGCGGGCCCGGGCCGAATAAGGGAGGATCGCGGTCGCTCCGCGCTGGTTGCGCAGATAGTCGAGGAAGATCCGGCCCTTGCGCTTCACCTTGGCGAGGTTGGCGGTGAATCGCTCCGGCTCGGCGGTGGCCAGAGCGACGGCGAAGCGCTGGGCGAAATCCTTGACCTCGGGCCATTCCGCCTGGGGAGTCAGTGGGACGACGACGTGCAGGCCCTTGCCGCCGGTCGTCAGCGGGAAGCTCTGCAGGCCCATGTCGGCGAGGTGGCGGTGAAGGTCGCGGGCGGTGCGCTTGACCTCGTCGAAGCTCAGCCCCTCGTCGGGGTCGATGTCGAAGACCAGCCGATCGGGCTTCTCGACGTCAGCGACCGAGGAGCCCCAGCCATGGAACTCGATCGTCCCCATCTGGGTGCAGGCGACGATCCCCGCCGATTCCTCGACATAGACATAATCCTCGATCTGGCCTTTCTTCTCCTCGATCGGGATCTGGTGGACGTGGGGGCCGAAGCTGCCGGTATTGTGCTTCTGGAAGAAGCATTTGCGGGCCCGGCCCTGGGGGCAGCGGACGAGGCTGAGAGGGCGATTCGCGGCCCATTCCATCATCATCGGGCCGATCGTCCGGTAATAATCGACGAGCTCGCCCTTGGTGACTCCGGCGTCGGGGAAGAGCACCCGCTCGGGGTTGCTGATCTTCACTCCGTCGGCAGCGGCGGGGGCTGCGCGCTCGACCGCCTGCGGCGTCTCCTCGACCACCTCGGCCGCCTTCTTGTCGCCGCGCAGGCCGAGGAAGCTGGCGTGGCGGACGACGCCCTCGGCGGTGAATTCGGCGAAGGCGACCTCGGCGACCAGCTCCGGCTTCACCCAATGGGCGCCGCGCGCCTCGGGCCTCGGCACCGAAGCCGCCGGCTTCGCGGCCGCCAGCCGCTCGAAGCGCTCGCGAAGATCGTGCTGGACCTGGTTCGAGAAGCCGGTGCCGACCTTGCCGGCGTAGCGCAGCTTGCCGTCCTCATGGACTCCGAGCAGCAGCGCCCGGAAGCCGCGGCCCTTCTTGTCGCTTTCCGACCAGCCGAGGATGACGAATTCCTGGCGGTAGGTGCATTTGATCTTGAGCCAGGTCTTGGTCCGGCCGCCTCGATAGGGCGCGTCGGCGCGCTTCGAGATGATCCCCTCCTGGCCCGCCTCGCACATCGCGCCGAACAATTTCTCGCCATGGCCGACGATATGCTCGGCATAGATGATCGTCGGCGGACTGCCGTCGCCGACGAGCGAGGCGAGGCGGCCCTTGCGCTCGATCGTCGGTAGGCGGGTGAGGTCCTCGCCGTCAATCTCGAGAGCGTCGAACAGGAAGAGGGTGAGGCCCCGGCCGCCTTCGCTGATCGCCTGCTGGAGGGCCGAGAAGCCGGTATTGCCCTTCTCGTCGAGGGCGACGATCTCGCCGTCGAGAAGCGCCGAGCCGACCTCCAGCCGGGCCGCCGCCTCGACGATCTCCGGGAACTTGTCCGACCAGTCGAGGCCCGAGCGGGTGTAGACTTTGGCCTTGCCGCCGCCGATCCCGAGCAGGCAGCGATAGCCGTCATATTTCATCTCGTGGATCCAGCCGGAGCCGGAGGGGACGTGGTCGACGAGGGTGGCCTTCTGCGGCTCGCGGAAGGGGGGGATTTTGGCGGGGGCGGAGGCACTTTTCGCTCCCCGGCGAAGGCCGGGGTCCAGATCTGCGGCCGCACTGGGCCCCGGCCTTCGCCGGGGAACAGTTTTCCAGCCTTTGACCTCCTTCGCCTTCTTCGCCGCGGCGATTTCCTGCATGCTCCGGCCCGTCTTGATGCTGGTCAGATAGCGTTCGGTCAGCCCCATCGAGCCGCCGGCATGCTCGTCCGTCACCTTCTTCAGCATCCAGTTCTCAGCCTTCTCGCGGCCCTTGGGCTTGAGCCGGAACATCACCCACTCGCCCTGCATGCGATGGCCGTCGAGGGTGAAGTGGAGATGGCCTTCCGCCAGCGTCTTGCGTGGGTCCTTGTCCGGATGGGGAGTCCAGGTCCCCCAGTCCCAGAGCATGACCGTGCCTCCGCCATATTCGCCCTTGGGAATGGTCCCCTCGAAGGTGGCGTAGCTCATCGGATGGTCTTCGGTGCGCACCGCGAGCCGCTTGTCGGCGGGGTTGAGGCTGGGGCCGTTGGGCACCGCCCAGCTCTTCATCACTCCGTCCAGCTCGAGGCGCAGGTCGTAATGCAGACGGGTGGCGTCGTGCTTCTGGACCATGAACAGGGCCGGGGCGTGCGGCTTGCGCCTGGGCGCGAGGGTGCCCGGCGGCTCCGCGGTCTTCGCGAAGTCGCGCTTGCGGTTATAGGTCTCGAGCGGGTCGGCGGGTTTTTTGCGCAGGGCCATCAGCTCCTCCCCGGAACCGGGAGGGGGACCGCCGCCGTCAGGCGGTGGTGGAGGGGGCCCAGCATCGGAGCTGCGGAGAGGTGGGCCCCCTCCACCAGCCTTCGGCTGGTCCCCCTCCCCGTTCCGGGGAGGAGCTGGGAGCTCACGCCCGCTTCCGCGCCGGCGCCGCCTTGGCAGGCGCCTTCTTCGCCGCCGGCTTGCGCGCGGCGGGCTTGGCAGCCGCTTTCTTCGCGCCGCCCTTGCCGCCCGCTTCCCCGGGCTTCTCGATAGACCGCTTCAGCGCCGCCATCAGGTCGATGACGTTGGAGCCCCGGGCCGGCGCCGCCTCCTCGTCGGTGTGGATGGTCTTGCCCTTGCGCTTGCGCTCGATCAGCTCCTCGACCGCCTCGATATAGCGGTCGTGATATTTGGACGGATCGAACGGCGACGTCTTGCGCTCGATCAGCGCCTCGGCGAGGTCGAGAAGCTCCTCGTCCGGCTTGGAATCGCCGATGTCGCGGAAATAGCTCTGCGCCTTGTTGACCTCGTCGGCGTAGCGAAGGGTCTCGAGCACAAGCCCGCGCCCGCACGGCTTGAGGCTGACCAGATACTCGCGGCCGCGGAGCGCGAGCTGGCCCAGAGCCACCTTCTTGGTGCGCTTGAGCGCCTCCCTGAGGACGATGAACGCCTCCTCGGCGAGGTCGTCGGCGGGGACGACGAAATAGGGCTTCTCGTAATAGAGGACGTCGATATCGTCATAATCGACGAACTGGGTGAGCTCGAGCGTCTTCTTGCTCTCCAGCTTGGCCGATTCGATCTCCTCGTCGCTGAGCAGCACGTAGCTGCCTTTCTCATATTGATAGCCCTTGACGATGTCCTCGGGATCGACCGGGCCGACCCCCGGCACGACCTTCTCATATTTGACCCTCTTCCCGGTCGGCTCGTGGATCTGGTTGAAGGCGATGGTGGCGCCGCTCCTGGTGGCGGAGAAGATCTCGACGGGGATCGAGACCAGGGCGAGCCTGATCTGTCCTTTCCAATAGGCGCGTGCGGCCATGACTGCGTGCTCCGGCAAATCGATTCGTCGCCGATTCAAATTCGCGGGAGGGAAGGGGGTTCCGTCTGGCCGTCATCCCGGCGAAGGCTGCGATCCCGGCGGGTGAGGAGCGCGGCGTTCATCACCCTGCGGGGCCCCAGCCTGCGCTGGGGCGACGGTCACCGGCTCCGACTCGTCGCCGCCATGCGCCAGACGATTCCGCCTACGACCGAGTCTTTCGCCGGCTTGCCTTCATGGTCCCGGGCAGGCTCGAACTTCGCCCGAGTCTTCAGCAGCGCGCAGGCCTGACTGTCGAGCGAGGGGACGCCGCTCGTCGCGACGATCGTGCAGTCGGCGACCCGGCCGTCTTCTCCGATCAGCAAAGCGAACCTGACCTTTCCGCTCTGCCCTTTCATGACTGCGACGTCGGGATAGTCGGCATCGCTGAAAAGCTTGGCAAGATTGGTTGTGGCTCTGCTCGTCAGTCCCACCGGCTCGGTGCCGGTCGCTCCGATGTTGAACACTCGGCGCAAGTCGGTCACGCACTCGTCCACTACCTTGAGCAGCGGCTCCATTCCCGACAGTGCGAAGGTCTCGTTCAGCCCTTCGGAGCGCACGGAGACCGTTTTTGCCTGGCGCAGCGACGCGAAGTCGGCGGACGGCATGTTTAGGAGATAGATTCGCTCCTTGGAGGCCTTCGGAGTGTAGGTCAGCAAGTTGGTCTTGAGCGGCCGGCTCCCGTCGATCGCGACGAAGGCGCTCATCTGCTGGGGCGGTGTCGAGGAGGCCTCCTGCATCACCGCCACCTGCATGACGTCCCCCACCGGCGGCGCCTTGAGGACGAGTCGCAGGGGCCTCACCGACGTACCGTAGTCGCGATGGGCGATGCATTGCGCGTCGTCGAAATTCACGTTCCATTTTGCGGAAGGCGAGCGCGGCTCGCCCGCGGTCGCCGATTCCAGGGCCAGGAAAAGGGCAACTGACTCGAGCAGCATTGGACCTCCCTTCTAAACCGGTATCTCGGTCGTATACTTGACCTGCCTCAAAGCGAAATTGCTCGCCGCATTGGCCACGCTGGGATGCGCCAGCACCCCGCGCATGATGAAGCGGTCATAGTCGGCGACGTCCCTCACCGCGATGCGCAGCAGATAATCCCATTCGCCCGACATTGCGTAGCATTCGACGATCTCCTCGCGGGACTGGATGAAATCCTCGAAATCGGCCCGGGCCTCGACCGTCTGGCGGGCCATGCGGACTTGGCAGAGCACGTTGACCGAGCGTCCGAGCGCCTGCGGGCTGGCGATCCGGACGGCCCGGCCAAGGACCCCGGCTTTCTCGAGCCCGCGTACCCGGCGCCAGACCGAGGCCGCCGAGGCGCCGACCCGTTCCGCGAGCGCGGCATGGCTGAGGCTCGCGTCGCGCTGAAGTTCACGGACGATCTTGCGGTCGACCGAGTCCAGGCGATCATCTTCTTTCACAAAAGCGGTGATATCCGAATGAATGTTTCAAATCCAGCCCGACGTTCGGCGAGTCTGATACGCAATTCGAACCGAAAAGGCCTAAAGCGCGTTCAGCCTGCTCGAAAGGGACTCGGATGGACGATTCATTTCTGCTCAGCGACGGGCCGCTCCTCTTCGACCGGCTCGACGAGCAGAAAACGGATTCGCTGCTCCAGCTCATCGCGCTGTGCGACGCCGATCCGCGCCCCGACAAGATCGACGTCGGAGTCGGAGTCTATCGCGACGCCGCCGGAGGCACTCCGATCCTGCGCTCGGTGAAGAAGGCGGAGCGGCTGCTTTGGGAGCGGCAGGAGACCAAGGCCTATCTCGGCTCGCAAGGCGATTCCCGATTCACCGAGCTGATCCGGCCGATCGTCTTCGGCGAGGCCGCGGCCGCGGACGAGCGGCTGGTGGGATTGCAGACTCCCGGCGGCTGCGGCGCTCTGCGGCTGGGGGCGGACCTGATCAGCAAGGCCAATCCGAAGGCTCGGATCCTGGTCGGCCAGCCGACCTGGCCCAACCACGGTCCGCTGATCGAATGCTCGGGCGTCGAGATGGTGCCCCATCCTTATTACGATCCGGCCAGCCGCCGGATCCTGTTCGACGAGATGATGGCGGCGCTGGAGAAGGCGCGGGGGGGCGACCTCGTCCTCCTCCACGGCTGCTGCCACAACCCCACCGGCGCCGACCTGAGCGCGGGCCAGTGGGCCGAGGTCGCCGACGCGGTGGAGCGGCGCGGCCTCATCCCCTTCGTCGACCTCGCCTACCAGGGGCTCGGCAACGGCCTCGAGGCGGATGCGGCCGGGATGCGGCTCGTCGTCGGCAAGGCGGAGCAGGCGATCGTTGCGCAGAGCTGCGACAAGAATTTCGGGGTCTATCGCGAGCGCGTCGGCAATCTGTTCGTCAAGGCGGCGAGCGCGAAGGCGGCGAAGGTGGTCTACGGCAACCTGCTCCAGCTTTCCCGAACAATGTGGTCGATGCCGCCCGACCACGGCGCGGCGATCGTCCACATCGTCCTCGAGGATCCCGAGCTTCGCTCCGACTGGAATGATGAGCTCAAGGAAATGTGTGCCCGGATCAGGACCTTGCGCGCCAGGCTTGCCGCCTATGACGAGCGGCTGGCCTATATCGACGGGCAGAACGGAATGTTCTCGATGCTCCCGCTGAGCCAGGCCCAGGTGCTCGAATTGCGCGAGGAGAAGGGCATCTACATGGCCAATTCGGGCCGCTTCAACGTCGTCGGCCTCTCCGACGACAATGTCGACACCTTCGCCGCGGCGGTCGTGGAGAAGATGGATGGCTGAAAGTGGAGGAAAGGTCAGGAACCGCCAATCATCGCTGCATGAAGGCTATGACTGGCGACGGATCGCCACGCTCGTCCAGATCAGCCGGGCGATGGACAAGCTCGAGGAGGAACGGCTCGTCCCCGAGCGCAAAATCCTCTACCAGTTCAGCGCCCGCGGCCACGACATGGCCCAGGCGATGCTCGGAAGCCGCCTCACCCACCCCCGCGACGCGACCTGCGGCTATTATCGCTCGCGGCCGCTGCTGCTCGCCTTGGGAGTGCCGATCGAGGACGCGCTCGGTTCGGGAATGGGCCGGGAAGGGGGCTATTCGGACGGCCGCGACATCGGCGTCGTCTTCAACTACCCCAATCCCAGCGGCGCGCCGGCGCTTCCGATGTCGGGCGGGGTTGGGGCTCAATATACGCCGACTGCGGGGTGGGCGCAGGCGATCGAATATTATCGGGGCGTCCTCGGCGACCGCTCCTATGACGGGGCGATCGCACTGGTGCTGGGCGGCGATGCCTCCTGCGCCACGGGGGGCTTCTGGTCGGCCCTGACCATCGCCACCACCCAGAAGCTGCCGATGCTCTTCTACGTCGAGGACAATGGCTTCGGCATCTCCGTGCCCTCGTCCTTCCAGACCCCGGGCGGGGACATCGCCAGGAACCTCGCCAGCTTCGGCAACCTCGCCATCTTCGCCGGCGACGGCACCGATCCGGCCGAGGCGGCCGAGCTGATCGAGCGCGCCGTCGGCCATGTCCGCGGCGGCAGGGGGCCGGCGCTTCTGCGCCTGACCGTTCCGAGGCTCCAGGGCCACAGCTTCCAGGATACCCAGGCCTACAAGAGCGAGGATCTGGTCCGCGACGAATGGACCCGCGATCCCCTGCCCAAGCTCAAGGCGCATCTCGTCGGCGCCCTGCTCAGCGAGGAGGAATGGGACGGGATCGAGGCGAAGGCCCAGGCCGACGTCGAGGAAGCCCGCCGGATCGCCGAGGCGCGCGGGGTGTCCGATCCCGAGCGGGTGCTCGACCATGTCTTCTACGACGGCGAGATGCAGAAGATGGGCGGGCAATGGACCCACGGCTATCGCGCCCCGCACAGCCACGAGGAGCCCAAGCCCGACGGCCAGCGGATCAACATGGTGACGGCGATCCGCCGCACTCTCGACCACGAGCTGGAGATCAACCCGCGCGTGCTCCTGTTCGGCGAGGATATCGGGCCGAAGGGGGGAGTCCATGCCGTGACGCTTGGGCTTCAGGAGAAATACGGAGCGCAGCGGGTCTTCGACACCAGCCTCAACGAGGAAGGGATAATCGGCCGGGCCGTCGGCATGGCGATCGCCGGGCTGATGCCGGTGCCGGAGATCCAGTTCCGCAAATATGCCGAGCCGGCGACCGAGCAGATCAACGATTGCGGGACGATGCGCTGGCGCACCGCCAACCGCTTCGCGGCGCCGATGGTGCTTCGGATCCCCGGCGGCTTCTTCAAATGCGGCGACCCCTGGCACAGCCAGACCAACGAGGTGGCGTTCATCCACAATCCCGGCTGGCAGGTGGCGGTGCCGTCCAACGCGGAGGATGCCGTCGGGCTGCTCCGGACCGCATTGCGCGGCAACGATCCGGTCATCTTCTTCGAGCATCGCGCCATGCTCGACGACGCCTGGGCCCGGCGGCCCTATCCGGGCGACGGCTATGTGCTTCCGTTCGGGCGGGCGAAGAAGGTGCGGCAGGGAGACCGGATAACCATCGTCACTTGGGGCGCGATGGTGCCGCGCTGCGAGGAAGCGGCCAAGGAGGTGTCGGCGGATGTCATCGATTTGAGGACCCTGATGCCCTGGGACAGGGAAATGGTGCTGGACAGCGTCAGGCGCACCCGCCGCTGCCTGATCGTCCACGAGGATCTGAGGACCGGCGGCTTCGGCGCCGAGATCGCCGCCGTGGTCGCCGACGAGGCTTTCCTCGACCTCGACGCTCCGGTGGCGCGGGTGACCATGCCCGACATTCCGAGCCCGCATAATCCGGTGCTGCTCAACTGGGCGGTGCCGAGCGTCGAGCGGATCAGGGCGAAGATCGAAGAGCTGGTGGGGTTTTGACGTGATCGACGTGCTCGTCCCCGAGGAGCAGGAGGGCACGCAGGCCGTGGTGCGCGCCTGGCTGAAGCAAATCGGCGACCGGGTCGAGGTCAACGATCCTTTGGTCGAGCTCGAGACCGACAAGGTCGCGGTGGAAGTGCCCGCGCCCGTCGCTGGGGTGCTTCGGGAGATCGTGCTCGACACCGACGCGAAGGCGGTGCCGGGGGCGGTGCTCGGGCGGATCGCGCCGGCGGTGGAGGAGGAGGCCCTCAGCTCCCCGGCGAAGGCCGGGGCCCAGCCCGAGCAAGGAAAGCCTGGACCCCGGCCTTCGCCGGGGAACAGTCCGTCCCTGGAGACGCGCCTTTCGCCGTCGGTGCGGCGCGCCCTTCTCCAGCACGACATAGATCCGGAGAAGATCGAGGGCACCGGCCGCGACGGGCGGATCACCCGCGCCGACGTCGACCGCGCGGTCGAGGCGGCCACGAAAGTGCATACCGAAGGGCCGCGCACCACCGCCCAGCCGAAAGTCGCCGAGCCCTCCGACGCCTCGATCCGCTCCCACAGCGTTCCCCACGACCGCATGCGCCTGAAGATCGCCGAGAACATGCTGAACTCGGTCACCCGGGCGCCGCACGTCACCGCCGTGTTCGAGGCGGATTTCGGCGCGATCATCGCCCATCGCGACAAGCATAAGGAGGCGTTCGCCAGGAAGGGCGCGAAGCTCACCTACACCGCCTACATCGTCGCCGCCGCCGCCGAGGCGATGAAGGTCGCTCCGGCGATCAACAGCCGCTGGCACGA
>Ga0190273_10000072_pt1 | contig 55853 bp, 48 predicted proteins | sample Popmic504IS_FD_134513 | JGI IMG/M metagenome (GOLD analysis project Ga0190273, IMG submission 134513) | Populus adjacent soil microbial communities from riparian zone of Shoshone River, Wyoming, USA - 504 IS | ecosystem: Environmental > Terrestrial > Soil > Riparian zone > Trees stand | place...
GATCTCGGTCAGCACGATCCGGTCGTCGATGTCGATCTGGTAGAGATCGGCGGTGATGGTGAGACCGCGAAGCGGATTGGCGGTCGCCCCGAGGCTCATGTTGAGCGACTTTTCGGGCTTGAGGTCCTGGGAACCGAGCGCTCGCGCCGCCGGAGCGCTGACCGGGAGAGTGGCGATGTCGACCGGGATTCCGCCGACGAAGTTGGTCGAGGTGGTGGAGAAGAATTGCTGGTGAAGCGACGGCGCCCGGAAGCCGTTCGAGATCGAGCCGCGCAGGGCGAAGCCGTCCATCACCTCCCAGCGGGCGGCGAACTTGCCGTTCCAGGTCGAGCCGAAATCGGAGAAATGCTCGTAGCGGCCGGCGATGGTGGTGGTGACGCCCTCGACGATGTCGGTGTCGAGCTCGACATAGGCGGCCCAGCTGTGGCGGCCGACGTCGGTGGCGCTGTTGGCCGGGATTCCGGGAAAGCCCTGCGCGCCCGCCGGGGCGGCCCGGCCGGGAAAGGTGCACAGGTTCGTCGCCGGGGTGAACTTGCCCTGCTGGGCGGCGCAGTTCGCGGCGGTGGTGTTGGCGATCGGCGACCGGAAGAAGGGGCCGATCGCATAGGACTGGAGGTCGCCCGCCCGGATCTCGAAATGCTCCTTGCGATATTCGGCGCCGACGGCGACCGAGAGCGGCTTGGCGAAACCGACCGAATATTGCTTCGAGAAATCGAGGTTGGCGATGTCCTGGGCGTAGAACAGCCCGCCCGCGTCGAACACGTGCTGGCTCTGCGGTCCGAACGACGTGTTGAGCGTGTCGCGCACCGTATAGTCGAAGCGGTTCTGGCCGTGGCCGACGGACAGATCGGCCTTCCACCCGCCGAAGTCGGTGCGCAGGCCGAGAGTCCCGGCCATGTCGTCGAGATCGGTATCGATCAGCGGCAGGAAGCCGTCCGAGGTCAGCGGGACGAAGTTGGCCGGGCCCGGATCCTCGCTTGGAGCAAGCACGCTGAAGTCGCGGTTGGCGGCCGCGTTGTGCTGCCGCCAGTTGGCGGCGCTGACCGTGTCGCGATGGCCCAGGGAGCCGAAGCCGTAGAGCTCCCAGTCGGGCGCGACCTCGAAGCCGGCATTGATGAACAGATTATAGTCGACGCTGTCGGGATCGCCGAAGCGGAACTGGAGACGGTTGAAGCCGATCTCGCGCGGATCGAAGGCCGCGGTCGGGCGGAAGTAGTTGGGCCTGAGGTCGAAGCCGGCGCGGTTGGTGCGGTTGCGGTCGCGGAACTCGCCGGTGACGTTGAAAAAGCCGTTGGCGCCGATCGGGACCCCGATATTAGCGCCGATGGTGACCTGGCGGCCGTCGTCGGCGTCGCGATCGCCGTCGGTATTGGCGAGGAAATAGCGATTGTCGGCCGGGTCGAGCTGGGGCTGGCCGGAGCCGTTCAGCTGCAGGCCGGTGACGTTCGCGACATTGTCGACGGTCGTAAAATATTTGCCCCAGGTGACCGAGGCCCGGCCGCCATGGGCGCTGTTCTTGAGCTGGATGTTGATGACCCCGGCGATTGCGTCCGAGCCGTATTGGGCGGCTGCGCCGTCGCGAAGCACCTCGACCCGGCCGATGGCGAGGCCCGGGATCAGGTTCATGTCGACGGCGGCGCTGCCGCGGCCGACGGTTCCGTTGATGTTGAGCAGGGACGCGACGTGGCGGCGCTTGCCGTTGATCAGGACCAGGGTCTGGTCGGGGCTGAGGCCGCGAAGGGTCGCCGGCCGCAGCGCGTCGGAGCCGTCGGCGATCGAGGGCTGCGGGAAGTTGAACGAGGGGACGAGCTGGTTGAGGATCTTGTTGGTCTCGGTCTGGCCCGAATTGACGATCTGGTCGGAGCCGATGACGTCGACCGGGACCGGGCTGTCGGCGACCGTCCTGTCCGTCCGGCGGGTGCCGGTAATGATGATCTCCTCGCCGGCGGCGGGAGGAATCTCATCGACGGCGTCGACCTCGATCGGCGCCTCGGACGGATCCTGGGCGAAGGCGGGCGCGGCGGTGAGCGCCAGCGCGGAAAGACCGGTCAGCAGAGCGACGCGCGACGTGCGAACCATTTGAATTCCCCCTGAAACAGGCGACCCCCGCCGCCGATCGGACCTAGCTTATGTCAATCGGGGCGGCAGGGAAGGGTTTTCCGCTGCAATGCAAAAATGGCGCTTCGACTGTGCCCGCCGGACCACAGCGCAAAAAGCCTTGGAGGGAGCCGCCTCGCCCCGCTAAAGGCGCGCCATGAGCAATCCCATGACCGTCGACCTTCCCCACAAGCTCGGCGCCGAAGAGGCGCGGCGCCGGATCGAGCGCAACGTCGGCAAGCTCGCCGGCCACATACCGGGCGGAGCCCAGGTCGGCTCGCGCTGGACCGGCAACCGGCTCGACCTCGACGTCGGAGCGATGGGCCAGCAGGTCGCGGCCCAGATCGACGTCCAGGAGAGCGTGGTCCGGCTGACGATAAACCTGCCGCCGGCGCTGGCCTTCTTCAGAGGGATGCTCGAGCCGCTGATCCGAAGCCAGGGCGCGGCGATGCTCGAGGACAAGAGCAAGAGCTAGCCTGTTCCCCGGCGAAGGCCGGGGCCCAGCCGCGCCGACCGAAGGACTGGGCCCCGGCCTCCGCCGGGGAGCTACGCCCCCTTCTTCCTCTTCACCTTCGGCGGCGGGCCCTCGCTTCGGGTGAGCGAGAGGATAGGGCAGCGCTCGCCGTCGACCAGGATCGCTCCGAAGCTGTCGAGGTTCATGCTGCCGCGGGTGTCGTAACCGATCCTGTGGGCCCATTTGAGGCCGAAGCAATGGCCGAGCTCGGCCCGGTACCAGCGCCGCTGCCGGTCCTGGAGATAGACGAACTCGTCGCTCGGCGCCTCGAAGTCGCGGATCGCGCGCGGGTGGTTGGCGAACGGGATGCTGGCTTCCGGGCGATCGGCGGGAGGCTCGGCGAGCGCGGGCGCCGCCACGGCGGCGATGAGGAGGAGCGCGGTCTTCATGGCAATCGCCATGCGCCCGAGTCCCTGAACCGGCAATGACGAAGGCCGCTTGCCTCTCCCCGGCGCGACGCTAGCATCGCGGCCGGACGGACAAGGGGGCTTCGGGCAGATGCGGCATGTGGCGATCATCGGCTCGGGACCGGCCGGCTATTATACCGCCGAGGCGCTCCAGAAGCTCTACGGCGACGAGGTCCAGATCGACATGATCGACCGGCTGCCCGTCCCCTACGGGCTGATCCGCTCGGGAGTCGCCCCCGACCACCAGTCGATCAAGGCGGTCTACCGGCGCTACGAAAAGGTCGCGCTGTCGGCCAATGTCCGCTTCGTCGGCAATGTCTGCGTCGGCCCCGACGTGACCGTGGCGGAGCTGGCCGGGCTTTACGACGCGGTCGTCCTCGCCACCGGAGCGCCGAACGACCGGCCGCTCGATCTGCCGGGAAGCGACCTTCCCGGCGTGGTCGGCTCGGCCGCCTTCGTCGGCTGGTATAACGGCCATCCCGATTTCGCCGATCTCGACCCGCCGCTCGACGTCGATGCGGCGGCGGTGATCGGCAACGGCAACGTCGCCCTCGACGTCGCCCGGATCCTCGCCAAGACCCGAGCCGAATTCGCCGGCTCCGACATCGTCGGCCGGGCCCTCGACGCGCTGGAGGGAAGCTCGATCCGGAAGATCCACGTGCTCGGCCGGCGCGGTCCGCACCAGATCGCCATGACCCCCAAGGAGCTTGGCGAGCTCGGCCATCTCGAGGCGGCGGCGGCGAAGGTCGACCCCGCCGATTTCCCGCCCGTAACGGACGACGCCCTGCTCGAGCCTGGGATGCGAAAGTCGGTCACCCATTTGCGCGACTTCGCCAACCTTCCCCGGGACAAGGCCAGGACGATCGACTTCGACTTCTTCGCCATGCCCGTCGCGGTCGAGGGCGAGGGGCGGGTGGAGCGCCTGATCGTCGAGCGCACCGAGCTTACGGCGGACCTGCGCTCGGTCGGCACCGGCGAGCGCTATTCGATTCCCTGCGGGCTGGTGATCAGCTGCATCGGCTACCAGACCCCGCCGATCGAGGGCGTGCCCTACGAGCACGGCCGAGGCCGCTTCGCCAACCGGGACGGAGTGATCGGCGGCGGCCTCTACTGCGTCGGCTGGGCCCGGCGCGGACCTACGGGCACGATCGGCACCAACCGCCCCGACGGCTTCGAGGTCGCCGAGACGATCCACGCCGCTTTCCCGCCCGGCGGGAGCGGCGGCAAGACGGGCGGCCCCGGCCTCGACACCCTCCTCCACGCCCGCGCAGTCGAGCCCGTCGCCTTCCGCGACTGGCAGCGTATCGAGGCCGCCGAGACCGGCCGCGCCCGCGAGGGCAGCCCGCGCGAGAAGTTCACGAGCATCGCGGAGATGATCGCGGCATTGGGTCGGTAGCGCGCGGGTCGCGGATTGGGCCGTCACCCCGGACTTGATCCGGGGTCCATGAACACCGCCGCGGGAGCTGGAGTCGCTTCCGTGTTCATGGATGCCGGATCAAGTCCGGCATGACGAACAGGCTCCACCCGATCGCGAGTTCGGTCCGGACTGGGCGCTTGCGCTCCCGGATCGCCTCCCTTATTGAGCGCCCCCTGTCTCCCGGGCGGCCTTCGAGCCGGATCCGGTCGGGGAGTAGCTCAGCCTGGTAGAGCACTGTCTTCGGGAGGCAGGGGCCGGAGGTTCGAATCCTCTCTCCCCGACCATTTTCCTTCCACTTGTCAGCGAGGTTTGGCCGGCGCCAGGGACTCCCGCACCCGGGCCAGAGCGAGCTCGAGCGGGTTGCTCTCGCCCATCAGCGCGAAGGTGCCGTTGAGGGCGAAGATGCAATGGCCGTGCACGGTGGCGACCAGCGAGCGGGCGAGGCGGGGAGCGTTGGCGCGCTCGTCCTCCGGCAGGACGGCGGCGACCTCCTTGGCGACGATCTCGGTGAGCTCGCGGCGCTCGGCTTCATATTCGGGCGGGATCGTCACGTCGGGGGGGAGCCGATGGTCGTAGATCGCCATCCACAGGTTCGGATTTTCCCGAGCGAAGCTGAAATAGCCTTCGACGAGGGTCCGGATACGGTCGCCGTCCGCCGAGTCCAGCCGCTCCCGCAGATGGTCGGCCCAGAGCTGGAACGTGCGGGTGTTGATCGCCAGGATCAGCCGGTCGAGGGTCCCGAACACATTGTAGATTGTGCCGATCGAATAGCCGATCCGCTTGGCGACCTCGCGCGCGGAGAAGCGCGAAAAGCCGACCTCGGCGAGCTGCCTGTGCCCTTCGAGGATGATCATGCGCTCGAGCTCGGCGCGGCTATGATCCGATCGTCTCCCCATGGGATTCTCCTGCCGATAAAATTGAACACTGTCTATTATTTTAATTGAACAGTGATCATTTGTGAGCTATCGAAGCCGGGCCAGAGCGGAGAAAGCCCGTGTTCGAGACCCTTGTCTTCCTCGTCCTGTTCGTCGTCGTCGGCCGGATGTGGGTGCGCCTCCAGTCGCTGGAGAGGCGCCTCGACGCGGCCGAGCTCGCCCCCGCCTGGCAGGACCCCGCGCCTTTCCAGGCCGCTCCCGCCGAGGTGCCCGCGCCTCGGGCTGATCCGTGGTGGGAGACCGGACCCGTTCCCGGCCCGGCGCCGGCACTGGCCCCGGAGCCCGAGCCGGAGCCCGAACCCGTGTCCGAGGCCGCGCAGGAGGCCGAGCCGGACGCGCCGTCAATCGCCGAGCCGGAGCCCGCCGAGGACGATCCCGAACCGGCGCGCGGTTTCGGGTTCGAGGAGCTGTTCGGCCGCCGCCTCCCGATCTGGGCCGGCGGAGTCACGCTCGCCGTCGCCGGCGTGCTCATCGTGCGCTATTCGATCGAGGCCGGCCTGCTCTCGCCTCTGGTCCGGTTCGTCGCCGGCCTGATCTTCGGCGGAGCGCTCATCGCCGCCGCCGAGCTCGCCCTGCGTTTCGAGCATCGGGTCCGCGACCCGCGGGTCCGCCAGGCGCTCGCCGGCGCGGGCATCGCCTCGCTCTACGCCAGCATCCTCGTCGGCGTGAACCTCTACGCCCTGATCGGGCCGATGACGGCCTTCGCGGCGATGGCGGCGGTGACCGTCCTGGCCATGGCCCTGTCGCTCCGCTTCGGCGCGCCGAGCGCCCTGCTCGGCCTGGTCGGAGGCCTGGCCGCGCCGGCCCTGGTCGGCGCCGGAGAGCCGAACGTCCCGCTTCTGACGCTCTACCTCGCGTCGGCCGTGGCCGGGCTGTCGGTCCTCGCCCGGGTGAAGCGCTGGACATGGCTCGGCGCCGGTGCCCTCACCGGCGGCCTCGGCTGGGGCCTGGCGCTCGTCGTCGGAGGCGTTCCCGACTCGATCGAGTCGCTGTCGATCGGCTTCTATCTGCTCGTCGTCGGGATCGTCCTTCCTCGCCTTGCCTTGCCCCAGCGTGCGGGGAAGCTGTGGAAGATCGGCGAGAGCCTCGTCGCGGCCTCGGAGATGGCCGCGCTGGTCGCGACCGGAGGCTTCACCTTGCTCCATTGGGGCCTGTTCGGCCTGATCTCGATCGCCATCGTCTGGCTGGCGCGCCGGGAAGAGGCGTTCGAGCGCCTGCCCATAGCGGGCCTTGCACTCACCCTGTTCCTCATCGGCGCCTGGCAGAATCCGGGGCCGGTCCAATTCGCCATCGTCCTGATCGCCGCCGCCCTCATCTACGGCGGGCCCGCGCTCTACGATCTGTGGCGCTCGAAGGACGGTCTCGTCGAAGTCGGCCGGATCGCCGCCTTGTCGCTCGGCGGCACTTTCCTGGCGGCGTTCCACTTCCACCGCGGCGACGGGAGCACCGACCTGGCGCTCGCCGGAGCGGCGCTTGCGGCGGCTGCCTTTCTGGCGGCGGCGGCGGCGCTCGGCTGGCGCAAGGCCGAGCGCAAGGAGGATCCGCGCTTCGCGCTGCTCGTCTGCGCCGCGGCCTTGCTGGCCGGCGTGGCCGCCTGCTTCGCGATACCGATCGAGATCCTGCCGCTGGCCATCGCGGCCATCGCCGGAGGGCTCCTCCTGCTCAGCCTCGCCGCCGAGGATGCCCGGATCGAGCCCGCGGCCTGGACCGGGGCGGTGGGCGCGGTCGCCCTGTTCGCGGGCGCGGCCGGCTTCGACTCGGAAGCGCAGCGCCTTGCCGGCTTCGCCCGGCCCGTCGAAGTCGCGATGGCGCTTCTGCGCTGGGGCGGGATCGTCCTCGCCGCCCTGGTCTTCGCCTGCCGCGGCCGGCAGCCGGCGGCGCGCGGGATCGCCCGGGCCGTCGCCGCGCTCTTCGCCTACGGCGCGGCGGCGCAGGTCGTGCCGGCGGACTATCTTTCCCTGGTCGCTCCGGCCGCCTTGCTCGGCCTCGCTCTTGCCAGCCGCAGGTTCGCGACGAAAAGCCTGCTGCCCGCTTTGGCGGTGATGCTCGCCGTTACGCTTTGCTGGGCGGTCGTTCCTCTTCTCCTCTGGATCCAGGCGGCGCTGGCGTCGCTGGCCGGGCATCCGCTCGTCGTCGGCGAGCTCCCCTTGCTTCGCGACACCGTGCAGCGGCTGCTCGTCCCGGCGCTTCTGATCGCCGGCTCGGCCAGAGCGGCGGCCGGGCAGCTCGCGGCGGAGGTGCGCCGGGCGGTCTTCGCCGCCGCGCTCGCCCTTGGAATCGTCGCCGCGCACATATTGTTCAAGCAGATCCTCGGCCTGGAGGCGGCGGACTTCGCCGGCCATGGCCTGGCCGAGCGCTCGATCTGGGAGGTCCTCCTGCTGGGCGCGGCCGCCGCCGCCTGGAGGCTCGGGTCGCGGCCCGCGGCTTATTGTCTCGGCGGCGCGGCGATCGCCCATCTCTGCTGGTACGGCCTGGTCCTCCACAATCCGCTCTGGGCGGAGCAGGCGGTCGGGCCGCTGCCGGTCCTCAACCTGCTCCTCGTCCTTTACGGGCTGCCGCTGGCGCTGCTGGCGCTGGTGCGCCGGATCGAGCCGGGCCTCTTCCCACGCTTCGAGCGTGTGCGCGCCGTGCTCCAGATGCTGCTCCTCGCCCTGCTCGCCTTCTCGGCCCTGCGCCAGCTTGTGCACGGATCGATCCTGGTCGTGCCCGGACTGTCGCAGGGCGAGGACATCGCCCGCTCCATCCTCGCGGTGGCGCTTGCGATCGGCTTCCTGCTCTGGGGCATGAGGGCGGGCCTGCGCGACTGGCGGATCGGCTCGCTGGTGCTGATGCTGGCCGCGGTCGCCAAGGTCTTCCTGCTCGACGCCTCGGGCCTCGAAGGGCTGATGCGGATCGCCTCCTTCGTCGCCTTGGGCTTCAGCCTGATCGGCATCGGCTGGCTCTACAGCCGCTCGCTGGGCAGCGGGCGATCGCGTTAACCGCTTGTCATGCCCAGTCCTCCTACTCACCCTCGCTCCATGAGGAACCCCGATGTCCGCGCCTGACCTCTCCTTGCTCGGCAAGCGCCGTTTCGGCCCGCTCTTCGCGGTCCAGTTCCTCGGCGCCTTCAACGACAATCTGCTCAAGTTCGCCTTGCTGTTCCTGGCGAATTTCGGGCTCTACGCGGCCGAGCCGGCCAAGGCGGAGATGCTCGCAACGCTCGCCACCGGCCTGTTCATCCTTCCCTATTTCCTGTTCTCGGCGCTCGCCGGCCAGATCGCCGATTCCTGGGACAAGGCGAAGCTGGTCAGGGCGGTGAAGCTCGCCGAGATCGGGATCATGCTTGTCGCCCTTGCCGGCTTCTGGCTCCAGTCGGTGCCGATGCTGCTCGGCAGCCTGTTCCTGATGGGCATGCATTCGACCCTGTTCGGCCCCGTCAAATATTCGATCCTTCCCCAGCATCTTGGAGAGGGCGAGATCATGGGCGGCACCGGCCTCATCGAGGCGGGCACCTTCGTCGCCATCGTCGGCGGCCAGCTGCTCGGCGGGATCGTGCCGCCCTGGGAGGCGGGGCTGATCGCGACCGGGCTCGCCGCCGCCGGCTTCCTCGCCAGCCTCGCCGTCCCCGCCGCTCCGGCGGCGGCGCCGGGGCTCAGGATCGACCTCAACGTCTTCCGGAGCACCTGGCGGATCCTCAAGTCGGCCCGGCACGGGCGCGGCGTGTGGCTGTCGATCCTCGGCATCAGCTGGTTCTTCGCCGTCGGCGCCGTCCTCCTCGCCCAGTTCGCGCCGCTCGTCGGCAACGTGCTCCAGGCCCGGCAGGAGGTCGCCACGCTCTTCCTGCTCGTCTTCTCGGTCAGCGTCGCTTTGGGCTCGGTGGCGGTGAACCGGCTTCTCAAAGGGGAGGTGTCGGCCCGCTACGTCCCGGTCTCGGCCCTCGCCCTGGCCGCCTTCATGATCGACCTGTGGCTCTCGACCCGAGGCTATTCGCCCGCCGCTCCGGGGGCCGGCGTCGGCCGGTTCGTGGCCAATAAGGGGAGCTGGCGGATTCTCGTCGACCTCGCCGGAATCGCCTTCGCCGGCGGCATGTTCATCGTCCCGCTCTACGCGATCCTGCAGACCCACAGCCCGGCCGGCGAGCGCTCGCGCACGATCGCCGCGAACAACGTGGTCAACGCCGCGGTCAGCGTGGCGATGGTCGGGATCCTCATTGGCTTGCTTGCGGGCGGGGTCTCGATCCCCTCGATCATCGGCCTGCTCGGGGCGGCGACCCTGGCGGTCGCCCTGGTGTCCTGCTGGCTGCTTCCGGAAACGGTGATCAAGAGCCTGGTGCGCCTCCTGTTGCGGCTGCTCTACCGGGTCGAGGTCGCCGGTTCGGCGAACATGCCCCGGCCGGGGGAGCGCGCCGTGGTGGTGGTGAACCACGTCTCCTTCCTCGACGCTTTGCTGCTCGCCGCCTTCCTTCCCGGCAAGCCGACCTTCGCCATCCACACGAGGATGGCCCGGGCCTGGTGGGTAAGGCCGTTCCTCGGCCTGTTCGAGGCTTTCCCGGTCGATCCGACCAACCCGATGTCGGCCAAGGCGATGGTCCGGGCGGTCAAGGAAGGCCGGACCCTGGTCATCTTCCCGGAAGGGCGGATCACCGTCACCGGCGCCCTCATGAAGGTGTTCGACGGGCCCGGCATGGTCGCCGACAAATCGGACGCGCCGATCGTCCCGGTGCGGATCGACGGAGCCCAATATTCCCCTTTCTCCCGCCTTCGCGGCAAGGTCAGGCTGCGCAACTTCCCGAAGATCCGGCTGACCATCCTGCCGCCGCGGCGGTTCGCGATTCCCCACGAGATGAGCGCCCGCGCCCGCCGGGCGATCGCCGGGCGGCGCCTCTACGACGAATTGAGCGAGATGATCTTCGCCACCTCGAACGTCGACCGCACCCTGTTCGAGGCCCTGCTCGACGCCCGGCGGATCCACGGCGGCAAGGCGGCGGTGGTCGAGGACGTGAAGCGAGCGCCCTTGAGCTACAACCGGCTCGTCACCTCCAGCCTCGCCCTCGCCCGGCCGCTGGCCCGGATCAGCGCGCCCGGCGAAGCGGTCGGCGTGCTCCTGCCCAACGTCGCCGGAGTGACTGTCACGTTTTTCGCGCTGCAGGCGTGCGGGCGGGTGCCGGCGATGCTCAACTACACCGCCGGACTCGCCAATCTGAAGGCGGCGTGCACGGCCGCGCGGATCGGGACGATCGTCACCGCCCGCGCCTTCGTCGACCAGGCCAAGCTGGGCGAGGCGGTCGCGGGGCTGGAGGCCGACGGCCTTTCGATCCGCTATCTCGAGGATATCGGCGCCGGCCTCGGCGCGGGCGCGAAGCTCCGGGCGCTCCTCGCCGGCCGCTTCGCCCCGGGCCGCGGGGCGAGGAACGTTGCTCCGGAAGCGCCGGCGGTGATCCTCTTCACCAGCGGCTCGGAAGGGCTGCCCAAGGGCGTCGTGCTGAGCCACCGCAACCTGCTCGCCAACTGCCACCAGCTCGCCGCCCGGATCGACTTCAACGCGTCCGACGTCGTCCTCAACGCGCTTCCCGTCTTCCACAGCTTCGGACTCACCGGCGGCACCCTCCTGCCGATCTTGAACGGGGTGAAGACCCTGCTCTACCCGAGCCCGCTCCACTACCGGATCGTCCCGGCTCTCGCCTACGATTCCAATGCGACCATCCTGTTCGGCACCGACACCTTCCTCGCCGGCTATGCGCGGATGGCGCACAGCTACGATTTCTACTCGCTGCGCTACATCTTCGCCGGCGCCGAGCGGGTGAGGGAGGAGACCCGAAAGACCTGGGGCGAGAAGTTCGGCCTGCGCCTCCTCGAGGGCTACGGAGCGACCGAGGCCGGGCCGGTGATCGCCGTCAACACGCCGATGCACTATCGCGCCGGCACCGTCGGGCGGCTCCTGCCCGGGATCGAGGCCGAGCTCGAGCCGGTACCCGGCATCGACATCGGCGGGCGGCTGAAGATCCGCGGCCCGAACATCATGGCCGGCTATCTCAAGGTCGAGGCGCCGGGCGTGCTCCAGCCCCCCGAGGGCGGCTGGCACGATACCGGCGACATCGTCGACCTGGACGAGGAAGGCTTCGTCACCATCCGCGGCCGCGCCAAGCGCTTCGCCAAGATCGGCGGCGAGATGGTCTCGCTTCCGGCGGTGGAATCCTATGCAGTGGCGCTGTGGCCCGATTCCGACCATGCGGTGGTCACCCGCCCGGACGCGCGCAAGGGGGAGCAGCTGATCCTGTTCACCACCCGCAAGGATGCCGACGCGAAGGGCCTGCAGGCCTGGGCCCGGGCGAACGGGGTCACCGAGCTGATGATCCCGCGCGACGTCAGGGTGATGGAGGCGCTCCCAGTGCTCGGCACGGGCAAGCTCGATTATGTGACAATGACGGCCATGGCGGCCTGAGCCGTCGAACTACAGTCTGTCCAATTGACCTCGAACCTTTGTTCCCCGGCGAAGGCCGGGGCCCAGCGGCGCCATCGGAGCGACTGGATCCCGGCCTTCGCCGGGAAGCGCTTCAGCCCCCCCGGCCTAGCCGGCGACGTAGCGCTGCACCGTGGCTCCGACCTCGCGGACGATGGTCGCGGGCGGCATTTCGACCAGCGGCGGTATCTTCAGGATGTAGCGGCACAGGGCCAGGCCGAGCAGCTGGCTCGCCACCAGGCCCGCCCGCGCCGGAGCGGTGGCAGGGCTCCCGGCGCGCGCGATGGCCGGGAACACCTGCTCCCTGAACATCTGCCTCAGCTTCTCCGCCGCATCCTCGTTCGACGCCGCCGACCGCAGCAGGACGGGCAGCCCGCCGCCCGCCTGCTCGCCTTCCCAAAGGTCGAGGAAATGCCGGACGAGCGATTCGCCGATCGCTTCGCGGGGCGTCCGGGCGAGGTCCGGGAGGCGCAGATCGGGCATCGAGACGGCGGCGAAGAGGGCGTCCTTGCTCCCGAAATAACGGATGATCATCGAGGCATCGATGCCGGCCTGGGCGCCGATCTCGCGGACGGTGGTGCGCTCGAAGCCGTTGGCGGCAAACAATTCTTTGGCAGCAAGCTCGATCGCCTGGCGGGTGCGGATCGACTTGGGCGTGCTCTTGCGGATCGGGGTCATGATTCTTTTTGCCAACGACTGTTGACAAATGCAAGGCCTCGATTTAGTCAACACTCGTTGGCAAATAGGAGAAGCCCCATGTTACCGACCAACACGGACGTCCTCATCGTCGGCGCCGGCCCGACCGGCCTCGCCCTGGCCGTGAGCCTTCGACAGGCGGGGATCGATCACCTCCTCGTCGACGCTTTGCCGGAGGGGCAGAACAGCAGCCGCGCCGCCGTCATCCATTCGCACACGCTGGAGGCGCTGGACGAGCTCGGGATCGCCGGGACCCTGAAGGCGCAGGGGATCCTGCTGTCGCGCTTCGCGATCCGCGACCGCGACCGCCCCCTGCTCGAGGTCGGCTTCGACGATCTTCCCTCCGCGCACAAGGCGATGCTGATGGTCCCGCAAAGCACGACCGAAGCCCTTCTCGCCGAGCGGCTTCAGGCTCTGGGCGGGCGGGTCCACCGCGGGGTCAGGGCCGTGGCGATAGGCGAAGCGCCGGGCGGCGCCGAGGTCCGCCTTCGGACCGGGGAGCAGGAGCAGAGCGTCCACGCCCGCTACGTCGTCGGCGGCGACGGCATGCACAGCGTGGTTCGCCAAGCCGCGCGCATCGGCTTCGAGGGCGCAGCCTATGCGGAATCCTTCGTTCTGGCCGACGTGACGATGGCCTGGCCGCTCGGCCCGACCGAGGTCTCCTTGTTCTTCGCGCCGGCCGGGCTGCTCGTCGTGGCGCCGCTGCCGGGCGGGTCGTACCGGATCGTAGCGACCCTGGACGACGCGCCGCCGGTCCCCGGAATCGCCGACATCCAGGCGCTGGTCGATTCGCGCGGACCGAGCGGGGCCGGAAGGGTCGGCGAGGTGATCTGGGCGTCGCGCTTCCACGTCCACCACCGCCTCGCCCAAACCTACCGGCGCGGCCCCTTCCTGCTCATGGGCGACGCGGCGCACGTCCACAGCCCCGCGGGTGGGCAGGGGATGAACACGGGGCTGGTCGACGCCGTGGTGCTCGGCCGCGCCCTCGCCCGGGTCTTGAGCGGCGAAGCCGGCGACGGCCTGCTCGACGAATATTCGAGCCTGAGGCGTCCGGCCGCCGAGCAGGTGCTCGGCCTCGCCGGACGCCTGACCCGGGCCGCGACGCTGCGCTCCTGGCCGGCGCGCATGGTCCGCAACCTGATCCTCCGCATCCTCAACCGCTCCGCTTCCTTTGAGCGGACGATGAAGATGAACCTGTCGGGCCTCGCCCGCCGGGCTTCGGCCGAGCTGCCGCCGGCCGCCGCCCGAATCGGACTGACAGCGCGGGGACCGGCTGCTAAGGGCCTCTCATGCTCAACCTCAACGCGATCACGGTCCGCCTCGGCGGGCGGACCATCCTCGACGGCGCGACCGCTTCGCTGCCGCCGGGCGGCCGCGTCGGGCTGATCGGGCGCAACGGAGCCGGCAAGTCGACCCTGATGCGGGTCGTCGCCGGCCTGCTCGATCCGGACGGGGGCGCGGCGGAGATGCCGAAGGCGGCCCGGATCGGCTATATCGCGCAGGAGACGCCCGCCGGCGCTGCGACTCCGTTCGAGACCGTGCTCGCCGCCGACGTCGAGCGGGCACGGCTTCTCCACGAGGCGGAGGAGACCGAGGACGCCCACCGGCTCGGCGACATCCACGAGCGGCTGAACGCGATCGGCGCCCATGCCGCGCCGGCCCGGGCGGCGCGCATCCTCGTCGGCCTCGGCTTCGACGAGGCGATGCAGCAACAGCCGCTCGACAGCTTTTCCGGCGGGTGGCGGATGCGCGTCGCCCTCGCCGCCTTGCTCTTCTCCGAGCCCGACCTGCTGCTGCTCGACGAGCCCTCCAACCATCTCGACCTCGAGGCGACCCTCTGGCTCGAGAATTTCCTCAAGGGCTATCGGGCGACGATGCTGATCGTCAGCCACGAGCGCGATCTCCTCAACAACGTCGCCGACCACATCCTTCACCTCGAGCAGGGCAGGCTGACCCTCTATCCGGGCGGCTACGACGCGTTCGAGACCCAGCGCGCCGAGCGGCTCGCCCAGCTCGAATCGGCGCGCGCCAACCAGGCGGCGCAGCGCGCCCGGCTCCAGGATTATATCGCCCGCAACTCAGCGCGTGCGAGCACCGCCAAGCAGGCCCAGTCGCGGGTCAAGGCGCTTGCCCGGATGGCGCCGATCGCCGCGGCCGCCGAGGATCCGAGCCTCAGCTTCGATTTCCCGAGCCCGGCCGAGCTGAGGCCGCCTCTCGTCCAGCTCGACATGGCCGCCGTCGGCTACGCACCGGGCGAGCCGGTGCTCTCGCGCCTCGACCTCAGGCTCGATCCCGACGACCGGCTCGCTTTGCTCGGCCGCAACGGCAACGGCAAGACGACCCTGGCCCGGCTGCTCGCGGCGCAGTTGCCGGCGATGGAAGGGGAGGTGCGGGCCTCGGGCAAGCTCAAGGTCGGCTATTTCACCCAATATCAGGTCGAGGAGCTGAACGGCGACGAGACCCCGCTCCAGCATATGAGCCGGCTGATGCCCAAGGCGACCCCGGCCGCGGTCCGCGCCCAGCTCGGGCGGTTCGGTTTCTCCGGCCTCAAGGCGGTGATGCGGGTCGGCGACATGTCGGGCGGCGAGCGGGCGCGGCTGGCGCTGGCGCTGATCACCCGCGAGGCGCCGCACCTCCTCATCCTCGACGAGCCGACCAACCATCTCGACGTCGACGCCCGCGAGGCCCTGGTCCAGGCGCTCAACGACTATGGCGGCGCCGTCGTCCTGGTCAGCCACGACCGCCACATGCTCGAGCTCACCACCGACCGGCTTGTGCTCGTCGACGGCGGCACCGCCCGCGAATATTCCGGAAGCCTCGACGATTATACCGACCTCATTCTCGGCCGGAACCAGGAGAGCGGCACCGACCGGCCGGCCGCGAAGCGCAACCGCAAGGACGAGCGCCGGGCCGAGGCCGAGGCGCGCGCCCAGGGCCAGTCGCTGCGCCGGGCCGCGCAGGCGGCGGAGGCGGAGATTACGAAGCTTGAGGCGCGCAAGCAGCAGATCGAGCGCGCGATGTTCGATCCCGCCTCGGCGAGCGCGGAGGACGGGCGCCGGACGATGAGCGAGCTGATGAAATTGCTCGCGGAGACGGGTAGCAGGCTCGCGGATGCCGAGCGCCGTTGGCTGGAGGCCTCGGAAGCCATGGAGAAGTCGCGGGCGGCCTAGGCCTGTTCCCCGGCGAAGGCCGGGGGCCCAGCGGCACGGCGGAAAGACTGGATCCCGGCCTACGCCGGGAAGCACCTGCATCGGCGCTTGCCCGCGCGACGCCGGTGCGTCAGCATCTGCCCATGTCCGACCGCCTCTTCCGGAGGCTGATCCGCGCCGGGCCGCTCGAGGTGGTCGGTCCCGACGGGCAGCTTCGCCGCTACGGCTCCGAATCGCCGGACATCGCCCCGGTCCGGATCCGCCTTGCCGACGCCGCGGCGGGCCGGGCCATCGCCCGCAACCCGGCCCTGGGGTTCGGCGAAATGTACATGGCGGGCCGCCTCACCGTCGAGGCCGGCGACATCCGCTCGCTGCTCGACCTGATCGGCTTCAACATCCGCTGGGAAAAGGAGAATCCGGTCCGGGCGGCCTTGTGGCGCCCGCTTCGTCTCGCGGCGGCGTGGGACAGCTGGAACTGGAAGCGGCGCGCTCGGCGCAACGCCGCGCATCATTACGATCTGTCGGACCCGCTCTACGCGCTCTTCCTCGACCGCGAGCGCCAGTATAGCTGCGCCTACTTCACCGGGGACGCGCAGGATCTCGAGTCCGCCCAGGCGGTGAAGATGGCCCGTATCGCCGCCAAGCTGTGCCTTCGGCCGGGCCAGAAGCTGCTCGACATCGGCAGCGGCTGGGGCGGCCTCGCCCTCCATCTGGCCCGGAGCGCCGAGGTCGAGGTGCTCGGGATCACCCTGTCGGAGGCGCAGCTCCGTCACTCGCGGACCCGGGCGGCGGCCGAGGGGCTGGAGGGCCGGGTGCGCTTCGAGGTGGCCGACTGGCGCGAGGTCGAGGGCCGGTTCGACCGGATCGTCAGCGTCGGCATGTTCGAGCATGTCGGGCCGCCGCATTACCGAGCCTTCCTCGAGCGTTGCCGGGCGCTGATGACGGACGACGGGCTGATGCTTCTCCACACCATCGGCCGAGCCGACGGGCCGGGGGCGACCGACCCCTGGCTCGCCAAATATATCTTTCCCGGCGGCTATGTGCCGGCGCTCAGCCAGATCGCCCCCGCGATCGAGCGGTCCTGGCTGTGGCTGACCGACCTCGAGGTGCTGCGCGGCCATTATGCCCTTACCCTCGACTCCTGGTACGACCGCGTCCAGGCGGCCCGAAGCGAGATCGTCGCACTCTACGACGAGCGCTTCTTCCGGATGTGGAGCTTCTACCTGGCCGGCGGAATCGCCGCCTTTCGCCACGGCGGCCATGTCGTCTTCCAGCTCCAGCTCGCCCGGCGGCAGGACGGGGCGCCGGCGACTCGGGAGTATATGGAAGCTCATCGTCGCCCCAGCGAAGGCTGGGGCCCCAGCGGGTGAAAGACCCGGCGTCCTTCCCCCCCGGGGCCCCAGCCTTCGCTGGGGCGACGTATTAAGCCACCGCAACCCCGACTTCGCGGAAGCGCGCCTCGGCCTCGTCGGCGGTGGTGCCGCCAGCCGCCCCCGGCATGGCGATGGCCCGGGTCAGATCCTTGAGGACGACCGCCTCGAAACCGTCGCGAACCGCATCCACCGCCGAATAAGCGACGCAGAAATCGTAGGCGAGGCCGACCAGGACGCAACGCTTCACCGCCTTGTCGCGCAGATAGCCGGCGAGGCCGGTGCGGGTGGTGCGGTCGTTCTCGTAGAAAGCCGAATAGCTATCCACGCCGGGATGGAAGCCCTTGCGAAGGATCAGATGGGCCCGCTCCAGCGCCGGCGCGAGCGCCGGATGGAATTGGGCCCCGGCGCTGCCCTGGACGCAATGGTCGGGCCACAGCACCTGCTCGCCATAAGGCATTTGCGTCGTCCCGAACGGCGCCGAGCCCTCATGGCTGCTGGCGAAGGAGGAATGGCCCTTGGGATGCCAGTCCTGGGTCACCACCACCAGGTCGAAGCGGGGCGCGAGCCCGGCGATCGGCGCCATGATCTCGTCGCCGCCGGCGACGGCGAGAGCTCCGCCGGGGCAGAAATCCACCTGTGGGTCGATGACGATCAGGGCATCGCCCGGCTGCACTTGAAAGCCGCTCATTCGTCCTCCTCAGACCTTCACCGGAGCGTCGGCCAAGCCTTCGCTCCCGAACACGGCGCGATAGGCGGCGACCTCCTCGGCCGGGCCGGTCGCCTTGGCCGGATTGTCGCTCAGCTTAACCGCCGGATCGCCGTTCACCGCCGCCACCTTGCAGACGAGCGAGAGCGGCTTCATCCGCTCCGCCCCCTCCGGGTGGCAGCCGATGAAGTCGTTGGTGAAGTTGGTCCCCCAGCCGAAGCCAGCCTGGACCCGGCCGGCGAAGTGGCGCTGGATCGAGGGGATGTCGGAGCCGTTCGGCTCGACGCCCGGCAAGGCCACGTCGAGGCCGTCGGCGAAGATGATCAGCTTCTTCTCCGCGACGGTCTCGGGGGTCACGCCGATCCGGTCCCAGAAGGCGAGCAGCTCCTCGCCCGCCGCGACCGGTTCCTTCGAATCGGGCCGGGCCCCGGTCCAGTAGCTCACCCATTGCGGCGCGCCCTTCAAAAACTGGGTGGTGCCGTAGGTGTCGGGGAGGAAGACGAGCAGATTGCCGCGATACTGGTTCTGCCATTGCTGGAGCACCTTGTACTGCGACTGGCGGAGCGCCTCGTCGTCGCCGGGCGAGCGCTGGCGGGCGAGGGCGGCGAACACCATCGGCAGCTCGTGCGCGTTGGTGCCCTTGGCTTCGAGCCCGTGCTTCATCGCCAGGAAGACGTTGGAGGTGCCGGTGAAGCCGTCGCCGAGAAGCTCGCGGGCGGTGAGGATGCAATGCTCCTGCCAGAGGAAGCCGTGGCGCCGGCGGGTGCCGAAATCGGAGAGGTTGAGGCCTTCGAGCTCGCGCAGCCGCTCGAGCTTGGCATAGAGCTTCACCTTCGCCCGGGCGTAGAGGATGTCGAGCTGGCCCCGCGCCATCGCCTTGAGAAGCGCCCGCGAGCGGAGCTCGTTGACGATGGCGAGGGCATGGATCTCCCAGAGCGTCGTCTCCCACCAATGGCCGTCGAAGACGAGCTCGATCTGGCCGTCCTCGGTCCGCGAGAGCTCGTAATCGGGAAGATGGAAGGCGCGAAGGGTGTCGAGATAGCCCGGCTTGAAGATCCCCGCCTGGCCGTAGAAGCTCTGCCCGCGCAGATAGACGATCTCGGTCGGAGTGAAGCGCAGGGTCCGGGCGTGGTCGAGCTGCTCGCGGACCGCGTCCAGCTCGATCTCGTCGGCCAGCCTGACCGATCTGGTGCGGTTGGTCAGCCGCCAGGTCACCCGCTCGTTGGGATAATGCTCCCAGATGAACTGCTGCATCAGCAGCTTGTAGAAATCGGTATCGAGCAGCGACCTCACGATCGGATCGAACGGGAAGCTGTGGTTCCAGGCGCGGGTGGCGAAATCCATAAGTCCGCGCCTAGGGTCCGTACTTGGCACTGGCAATGGGCCAGACAGCAGGGAGGGGCGGCTGGTCAAAACGCAGCCCTGTGCCACAAAGTGGCGCGGGGCCGGACTCTCCGCCCTGTTCAACAAAAGCGTGGAAAACTCTGCGTTGACGATTGCGGTGGCTGCTCTTCGCGGTTAGGCTCGACGAGTGGGGGAGGCTGGCTGGTGGAAACTCGTAGCGCCAATGTTCTGTTTGGTGACGTTAAGGGTTACAGCGCTTTAAACAACAACCAGCTGCGCGTGTTCGCTGAAACCATACTGCCCATGGCGGCCGATCGCATTAAGCGATTCGATTATTTCCACGTAAACACTTGGGGCGATGGCATTATCGTCGCGAGCGAATCCATTCAGGAATGCGCTTGCATAGCTGTAGAGCTACGGGACCTATTCGAGTATCTAGATTGGGAGCGATATAATCTTCCCCCACTGGATGTCAGATTGTCCATTCACCATGGTGAATATTTCAAGGGCGTCGATCCATTTACGGATGCGGGCCTGCTGACAGGCCGCTCGATAATTTTGGCGGCACGGATTGAGCCAATAACCACGCCCGGTCGGATATGGATCACCCAAGCAGCGGCCGTCATCCTCGGGGATGCCGAACGGGGAAGCAAGCTGAAGCATTTCGCTGCCGATGAGATCGGCCCGATTGAGTTGCCCAAAGGGGCTGGAGAGGAAAACCTGTTTCTTCTTCGCCGGGCGAAGGATCCTTGCCTTAGCGAGGAGGAGCGCGAAGACATACTTAACGCGTCCCGCATGCGTCGAGAAATGGCTCAATCGAAAGCCCAAGGCCTCACGGATGCTGGCGCCTTCGAAGTTTGCGTCGGCATCGTCATTCATGACGGACAGGTTCTGCTCGTACGACGGAACCGTGACAATTCCGGCCTGCACTGGATGTTTCCCTCGGGAAAGAAACTGCCTGTCGACGATGAAAAATATGTTGTCGTAAAGGAAGTGAAACAAGAAACCGGTATCAGCTGCGTCTGTTTGGAGAAAATAGTGGATGTCACTAGCCACCCCCTGACTGGCGCGCGCTGCCATTTCTATCATTTGCGTCCGCTCGATGCGATGCCGCCGCGGAATCTCGATCCGGAAGAGAACGCAGAGACGCGATATGTCCCAGTTCGAGACATCGCCCAATTCATTACGCAGCACCTGACGCCAGAAGTGGCCGCTTTCCTGGAGCAGCACATCGCATGAGCTTACAGCCCACCTTGTTTTCGAGCCACGAATCGGACATAGGCCGGCCCCGCTTCCAGGAGACGATTGTGCCCGACGTTGCTGTAGCGGTTTTGCATAACCGCACGACGGACAAGGTGCTGCTGATTCGGCGCTCGGTCCGCGCCGGCTTCTCCGGATGGGCGTTCCCTGGCGGAAAAATCGAGCGTCCGAGAGATGCGAACCCGATCGATGCTGCACGCCGAGAGCTGGAGGAGGAAACCGGAGTCGTGATGAAAGGCGGAAGGGAAATTTTCTGCCGCAAGCATCCCGCCACCGGAGTGCTGATTCGTTACGTCTATTTTCAGGTCCGCCGTCACCGATTGAATCAAAACGCGTCGAATCAAGAGCCCGAGAAAGCCGATGAATGTGCTTGGGTGGAACTCGAAAAGGTGGATCGCATGTTCCGCGGCGGACTCTCTCGGGGTCTATTGAGAGGTATAAAGCGGGCCACCATCAGCCCTGTCAAAAAGCGCGATCGACTGGCGTGCGAGCCCCCTTTGCTCCTGGGGGACGCCTAGTCCTTCGCTAGCAACTCAGGCGGCGCGCGTCGTTGGAACTATCGGCCACAGACAGGCGCGGGCCGATTACCCGGCTGACCCTTACCGCACCCCGACCATCGCCCTCACGTCCCTCATCGTCGCCTCGGCGCGCTCCGCGGCGGCCTCCGCCGAGCGCGCCAGCATCGCGACCAGGGCGCCCTCGTCGCCGCGAATCTCGGCAAAGCGGCGCTGGATCGGCTCGAGGCCGGCGATCACCGCCTCGGCCACGCCCGTCTTCAGCGCCCCGTAGCCCTGGCCGTCGAAGCGGCGGAGCGCTTCGTCCCAGCTGCCGCCGGCGAAGGCCTGGTAGATTGTGATCAGGTTTTTCACCCCGGCGCCCGGATCGGCGGCGTCGACCGCGGTGCGGCTGTCGGTCTTCGCGGACTTGAGCTTCTTCAGGATGAGTTCCGGCTCGTCGAGGATCGAGATGGCGTGCTTCGGGTTGGTCGAGCTTTTCGACATCTTCGCCTCGGGATCGTCGAGTCCCATCACCCGCGCCCCGACCTGCTGGACCATGATCTCGGGCCGGGTGAACCGGTAGCCGAACAGGCGCTCGAACCTTTCGGCGATGTCCTGAGTGATCTCGATATGCTGGCGCTGGTCCTCGCCGACGGGGACGAGGTCGGTGTGATAGAGCAGAATGTCGGCGGCCTGGAGGATCGGGTAGGAATAGAGGCCGACGGTGCCCGACACGCCCTTCTCGGTCTTCGCCTTGAACTGGGTCATCTTGTTCATCCACCCCATCGGGGTGACGCAGTTCAGGATCCAGGCGAGCTCGGCATGCTGGCGCACCTGGCTCTGCAGGAAGATGATCGACCGGTCCGGATCGATTCCGCAGGCGACGTAGAGGGCGGCGACGTCGAGGCTGTAGGCGCGAAGCCGCTCGGCCGTGATCGCCTCCGGTACGGTCAGGGCATGGAGATCGACGACACAGAAGATGTTGTCGTGCTTGTCCTGCTCGCGCACCCACAAGGAGATGGCGCCGATCAGATTGCCGATATGGAGATCGCCGGTCGGCTGTACGCCGGAAAAGACCGTCCTCTTCGCTTTCGCCTGAGCCAAGTCGCACGCTCCCGATATCGAAGCCGCGCCGTAACCGGGCGAACGCCCCCAGCGCAAGCGGCGGATGATTGAGCGGCGCCGCCGACAGGTCTAGCCTGCGCCCGCATGACGAAGCCGCTCCTGTTCGATTATTTCCGTTCCTCGGCGAGCTACCGAGTGCGGATCGCGCTCAACCTCAAGGGCGTAGGCTATGAGAGGGTGCCGCTCAACCTGCTCGAAGGCGGACAGAAGGAGGACGATTACCGCGCCATCAACCCGCAGGGTCTGGTCCCGACGCTGGAGATCGACGGCCGAATCCTCGTCCAGAGCCTCGCCATCGTCGACTATCTCGAGGTCACCCGTCCCGAGCCGCCGCTCGTCCCGGCCGATCCCGGCGATGCCGCCCACGTCCGGGCGCTGGCGCTGGCCGTCGCCTGCGACATCCACCCGCTCAACAATCTTCGGGTCCTCAAATATCTGTCCGGGCCGCTCGGTCAGCCCCAGGAGGCGCGCGACTCCTGGTACCGTCACTGGGTCAGCGAGGGGCTCGCCGCGCTGGAGGCGATGGCGGAGCCGGGCTCCGGCCGCTTCCTGTTCGGCGATTCGCCGACCCTCGCCGACCTCTGCCTGGTCCCGCAATTGTTCAACGCCCGCCGCTTCGAAGTGCCGCTCGACGATTATCCGACCCTGGTTCGGGCCGATGCCGAAGCCAACCGGCTCGACGCCTTCGCCGCGGCGCATCCGGACCGGGTCGGAGGCTGACTCGGCAGTTTCCCGGCGAAGGCCGGGACCCAGCCTGTCCGTCGATTCCGCCGGCCCCCCCGCCTTCGCCGGGGAGCGATCAGAAGCCGATCGGATCGAGCAGCTCGATCCTGGCGCCCTTGCCCGGTCCGGGCTCGGCGATCTCGAATGCGAAACCGGCTTCTTTCCGATCCGCGATCAGGGCCGCGATCGAATCCCTGCCGTCGTCCCAGGCGACCGGGACCTTGGTCTTGGGCTTGGTCTTGGCCTTCTCGATCTTGCGCTCCCGATCCTGCTCCCATTCCTTCTTGCGGGCGGAATCGAGGGCGACGACCGGGTAGGTCAGCCAGATCCTATATTTCGCGTCCTTGCCGCGGGCGTCGATCAGCAGCCTGAAGGTTTCGCGGTCGGGATTGCCGAACCGCCCGTCCGCCGACACGACATAATGATCGGCCGTGATGCGCTCGTAAAACTCGTCCTCGGTATTCCGGACGCTGCCGTGATGCTGGAGCTTGAGCACGTCGACGTGCAGCTTCCCGTCCCCGTCGAGCAGGCCCTCGGCCTCGAGCCCGGTGAGGATATAGTCGCCGCGGGCGTCGCCGGTGAGCAGGATCGACTTGTCCTCGAAGCGGGCGAGCGCGACGATGCTCGACAGGTTCGGCACCGATTCGTCGACATAAGCGGCGAGCGTGGAAGGGACCCCGGGCGGCAGCTCCTTGGCGAACTGGTCCCTGAGCTTGTCCAGCTGCTCGGTCAGCGGGCCCGCGATGTGGAGCGTCAGGCCGGGGTCGAGCGGATAGGGGATGTCGCCGACGCCGGGCCGGACCAGCCCGTCGAAGCCCAGGTTCTTCGGGATGTCGAGCTTCTTGGCATCGTTGCGCAGACGCGAGCCCTTGGCGACGCTGGCCAGCACGTCGAGCGCGGCCTGGGCCTCCTTCGGATCCCCTTCGACCTCGTCGAGGTCGACGTCGCCGAGCTCCACCGCCCCTTCGGTCGAAGCGAGCACCGAGGCGGTCACCTTGGTCGGATCGCTGTCGGAAATGCGCTCGAAGCTGTTGTGCCACAATTGCATGACCGGGAAGTCCCAGTCGGCGCCGTCGTCGACCGCGGCGACCCACTCGCCGGTGAAGTTGACCACTCCGACGATATGGTCGTCGTCGATATGGCTGACCATGAGAAGGTCGATCTTGAAGTCGTCGCCGCGGGCCGCCTTGAGCTCCTTGAGGCGCGGCTTGAGCGACTTCTCCCAGGTGCCGGTGGGGCCGCCGTCGATGAGGACCAGGCCGGGCTCGTCGTCGCTCCCATAATGGAGGATGAGGCAATCGCCGTGCTGGGCCGGGAGCGCTTCGAGCGTGAAATAGGCCATTTGAGAGTCTCCTTTTAAAATGATTGAAGCGCGCGCAGGACGTCGAGCAGCCCATGTCCCTGGAAGGTCCGCTCGCGGCCCAGCTCGGTGGCGCTCTCGCACAATATCCGCTTGATCCGGCGGGGGTCTCGATTGAGCTCGGGATAGCGGGCCATCAGCATTGCGGCGGCCGCGCTGACATGCGGCGACGCCTGGCTGGTTCCGTCCAGGGGGCCGGAATCTTCGTCCGGGAGAGTGCTGACGATCCGCTCGCCGGGGGCGACCAGGTCCGGCTTCATGCGTCCGTCGCCGGTCGGGCCGCGGCTCGAGAAATAGGATATGCCGTAGCTGTGGGGTTCCCGGCTGTGGGTCGCTCCGACCGTGATCACCGATTCCGCATTCCCCGGATCGGTGATGCTGAAGGCGCTGTAATTGGCGAACGTGCCCCTCTCGGTCCTGTATTTCTGATAGCCCTGGTTGCCCGCCGCGGCGACGACGGTGACGTCGGCGCCGACCAATCTCTCGCATTCGTCGCAGACGGGCGTCCGGCCGCAGGCGTAATTCTCGACCTCGTGCGGGATGGACAGGCTGATATTGACTCCGTGGACGACGATATGGCGGTTGTGGCTGTTCAGATAGCGGACGAGCTGAAGCGCGCCGATCACCGCGAACTCGGTCTCGTCGGGTCCCGCGCCGAGGATCCGGAAGTCCATCAACTTGATGTCCGGGCACATTCCGGTCAGCTTCGGCCTGACGGTCGTCGTCGTCTTGCCGTCCACCTCCATCGTCTGGATCTCGCGCCAGTCGGCGCCGATGATTCCGGCGACATGGGTGCCGTGACCGTCGATGGGCGTGGCGGGGGATTTGATCCTGAGAAGCGGCTCGATCGACGACCAGTCGAGGATCTTGGTCTTGTAGGATTGATAGGCGTTTTCGAGGTATCCCACAGCCTCCGCGGGCTCCAGTCCGGAATCCCTGACGCAGGTCTCGAGGACCGGATTCTTCTCCGGCTTGCGCAGATAGGCGGCGTTGAGCAGCTGACGCAGGATACCGAGATTGTAGGTCCGGATGACCCGGCTGCGCGGCTTGCTGCCGTCGGTGGGCATGGTCATGAAGGCGGGGTGGCGGCAGTCTATGCCGGAATCGAGCACCCCCCAGGTGATCGTCTCGCATTTGACGTCGAACACCCGGTAGGCGGCGTCGGCCTTGATCGTCGAGCGCGAATAGGCGGTTGCGGTTTCGAGCTTGCGGTTGCCGGTCACCCGCCAGATCAGGCTCGGCCGGTTCGCCGACATCATCAGCATCGCCGCGAGCTCCTCGATGCGCCGGGCAAGGTCGTCCTCGAAATCGAGCAATCGCTCCAGCGTCTCGACGACGACGCCGCGCTCGTGGACCATGTGGATGACGGCGATCAGGGTCAGCACCCGGGCCGAATCGAGCAGCGGGCCGCGCAGTACCGCGACCGGCCTGTCGTCCGCGGGACACCCCGTGCCGCCGGCGCTCCGATAGACTTGCCGGAAGGCGGATCGGCCGCTCAGCTGCCAGCCGGCCTTTTTCGAATGCTCGGTGAAGATCGCGGCGGTGTCGTGCACCCACTCCGTCAGGGGCAGGAGGTGGGCGATGATCTGGGCGAAGTCGAGCCGTATCGCGACGAAGCTCTGCAGCGGCGCCGGCGCCGCCTGCTCGACCTCGGCTTGGGACAGCCGGTCGACGATCTCCATCAGGACCTCGACGGCCGAATAGGATTGACGGGGGCTGATGAGCAGGTCGAGCGGAGCGGCGGGATCGGCCGCGATCCGATGCCAGACGTCGGGAAGGATCGGAGTCTCCTGCGAATAGCGCCGTTTCTCTCCGGTCCCGAACAATATCTCGTTGACGATTTCCGAGGCGATCTTGCGCTCTTGGTCCAATGCTGCCCCCTTAGGCCCGAGTCTTGTCGCTTTTACATGAAGCCAAGCGAGACGTCTCGTGATCCGCGTCACGGCTTTGCGGGCTTGGCCGCAAGCCCCGGCTGCCGCTATTAGAACCGAAGCGCCAGGAGATTTCGATGGGACGCATTGACGCAATCGCTCGCAACATGGAGGCGGCCCCGCTCGCCTCGCTCGACATCCCACCGATGAAGGACCGGGTATCGGCGGAGGAGTGGAAGATCCGCGTCGACCTCGCCGCCGCCTACCGGCTGGTCGCTCATTACGGCTGGGACGACCTCATCTTCACCCACCTCTCGGCGCGGGTGCCGGGGCCGGAGCATCATTTCCTGCTCAACCCCTATCAGCTGATGTTCGAGGAAGTGACCGCCTCGAGCCTGGTCAAGGTCGGAATGGACGGCAACCCGGTCGGCGAGACCCCGTTCATGACCAACGCCGCCGGCTTCACCATCCATTCGGCGATCCACATGGCGCGCGAGGACGCCCAGGCGGTGATCCACCTCCACACCCCTCACGGCCAGGCCGTCTCCGCCCACGGCGAGGGGCTGCTCCCTCTGACCCAGACGGCGATGCTGATCCGCGACGAGGTCGCCTATCACGATTACGAGGGGGTCGCCGTCGACCTGGACGAACGCGAGCGCATCGTCGCCGATCTCGGCGGCAAGGGCGCCATGCTGCTCCGCAACCACGGCACCCTGACGGTCGGCGACACGGTCGGTGAAGCCTTCATCAAGATGTACTTCCTCGAGCGCGCCTGCGAGGCCCAGATCCTCGCTTTGTCAGCCGGCGAGGGCAATCTCAACAACCCGCCGCAGGGCTCGCCCGAGGTCACCGCCCAACAGGGCAAGATCGGCCTGAAGCTCGCCGCTGGAGCGCTCGCCTGGCCGGCCTTGCTGCGCAAGGCGTATCGGCTCGACCCCGGGTTCGCGATTTAGAAGGAGAAAGTCCTCCCCGGCATTTTGCCGGGGAGGGGGACCATGCGAAGCACGGTGGAGGGGTTCTTCCAGTCTCGAAAGAGCCCCTCCACCACCCTTCGGGTGGTCCCCCTCCCCGCGAAATCGCGGGGAGGATTCAGATGATCAGAACCGGAACCGTCCGGTCAAACCGAAGGTGCGCGGCTCGGCGAGGAAGGCGGAGAAGATCTGCCGACCGCCCGGGAATTGCGGATCGGAGAAGGCCGCGGTGCGGGCGCCTTCCTGGAAGGGCGAGTTGAACGCGACCTGGGTGTAGCCGACGTTGAAGATGTTCTGGGCCCAGGCTTCGATCGCCCAGCGCTCGCCCTTGCCGCGAAGGCCGATGCGGGCGTTGAAGATGGCGAAGCTGTCCTGCTCCTTCTGCGGGAACAGGTCCGAGCCGGTGTTGTAGCCGTCGGTCAGTCGGCCGTCGACGTAGAAGAGCCCGCTCATCCCCGAATTGCCGATCCGCGGAGTCCAGGCCAGCGAGCTGGTGACGACGATCTCCGGAGCATTGGAGAGATTGTCGCCGGGAAGCTTGCGAAGCGCCGGATCGAGCGGGGCGCCGCTCGCGTTGCCGACCAGCTGCGAGCGATAGTGGGTGTTGGCGTAGGTCATGCCGAGGGTGATGTTGAGGTCGCGGCGGGCGCGCAGCGCGCCCTCCAGCTCGAGGCCTTCGGAGCGGACTCCGTAGCCGACCTCGTCGGCCGGGCAGGCGCCGGTCGCCGCGGCAGGGTTGGCGGTCGGATTGGCGGCCGGCGGAGCGACGAAGTTCGGAGCGCCGGGCAGGGTGCTCTGGTCGCGGTCGCCGCCGGCGAGATCGATTCCGCACCCGTTCACCGTCTGCACGAGGAAGACGCTGCCGTTGAAGGTGTTGAGCTGGAAGTTCCTGAAATCCTGGCGGAACAGCACGGCGTTCAGGGTGACTGGGCCGCGCGAGAATTTGGCGCCGATCTCATAGGCTCGGTTGATCTCCGGATCGAACTGGAGGTTGCCGACCAGACCCTGGGCTCCGCCCGGAGTCGCCGCGAAGGGCAGCACCGGATTCTTCAGCGCCGAGCGGTCGAGGTTGAAGCCGCCCGCTTTGTAGCCGCGCGAGGCGCTCGCATAGATCATGAGGTCGCGGCTCCACTTGTACGAGAGGATGGTGGTGCCGGTGAACTCGTCCTCCTTGCGGTCGTCCTGGATGCTGACTCCGTTCAGCTCCGCCGTGGAATTGCCCTGGCAGGCGAGGCCGATGAGGCCGGCGGCGAGCGGCGCCAGGCCGGGATTGCCGAGGAGGGGCAGAAGCGCATTCTGCTGCGCCACGCAGGCCGTGTTGTCGTTGCCGAAGGTCGCGTCGAGCTCCTTCTTCTCGTTGGTGTAGCGAAGGCCCAGGGTCAGCGCGAGCTTGTCGGTGATGTGGATGATGTTGTGCGTGAACAGCGCCCAGTTGCGGCTGTCCTGATGATAGCGGTCGAGCGTGCTGCCGCGGTCGTTGATCGTTTCCAGCCGATCGAAGGCGGCAAGCACCGTTCCGCCGGCCGGGCCGAACGGCGACGGGACGTTCGGCGCCAAGGCCCCGCTGATCACGGCGCGGCCGGTCGGGCTGATGCAGCCGGGCGTGGTCGGGCTGTAGAAGCCGGCGAGGCCGGTGCCCGAGAGCAGCCGGCAGGTGGCGAAGCGGCCGTACTGGGTGCCGAACCTGAGATTGTCGGTGACCGTCAAATCCTCGCTGGCGAAATAGCCGCCGACCAGCCAGTCGAGATGGTCGTTGAACGCCTGCCCCTGCAGGCGCAGCTCCTGGCTGAAGGTCTTGAACCGCCGCTCGACGCCGTTGTTGTCGGGCGAGCGGTAGAGGATGTCGACCGGGCTGTAGTCGATGTCGCCCGGCTGGCCGGAGCGATAGTTGCGATAGGCGGTGATCGAGGTCAGGGTCGCGTTGGCGCCGAGGTCGTAATTGACCTCGCCGGAAAGGCCCCAGTCGCGGGTGTCGCCTTCGTAGCTGCGGCCGGGAGTCACGTAGATGTCGCGGCTGAAGGGATCGTTGAAGGCGACGAGCGGCGTGCCGAGATCGCGCAGGACGTTGATGATGTTGTTGCCCTGGTCGTTGGTCCGCGCCGGAGCGGCGCCCGGCTGGAGCAGCGGGTTGGCCGGTTCGTTGAGATTGCCGATCGCCGGGTTGAAGTCGCGGTCGAGATAGACCGCGCCGCAGCAGGATTCCTCGCGGCTCGTGAAATCGCCGATGAGCCGGATCGAGAGCGCCGAGCTCGGCTCGAACAGCAGCTGCCCGCGGACGAACAGGCGGTTGCGGTCGTTGACGTCGGTGTCGTTGTTGACGTCGTGGTAGAAGCCGTCGCGGCGCGCATAGACCCCGTCGAGACGGAAGCCGACGGTGTCGCCGATCGGACCGGTGATCCCGGCGTCGGCGCGGATATAGTCGAAATTGCCGTAGGTCAGCGAGGCGAAGCCTTCGAGCTCGTTCATGTTCGGCTTCTTGCTGATCACGTGGATCAGGCCGGCCGAGGCGTTGCGGCCGAACAACGTGCCCTGCGGACCGCGAAGCACCTCGATGCGCTCGATCTCGCCGAGCTCGTTGAGGCCGACGCCGCTGCGCGAGCGATAGACTCCGTCGACGAAGACCGCGACCGAGCTTTCGAGGCCGGGATTGTCGCCGACCGTGCCGATGCCGCGGATTCGGGCGGAGCCGTTGGCTTCGGTTCCGGTCGAGGAGACGAGCAGCGACGGGGCGAGCTGGTTGAGCTGGCGGATGTCGGAAGCGCCGCTGTTCTGAAGCGACTGGGCGGAGACCGCCGAGACCGCGAGCGGGACGTCCTGGAGGATCTGGGAACGGCCCTGGGCGGTGATGACGATGTCGTCCTCGCTCGCTGCGGCCGTGTCGGTGGGGGAGGCGTCCGTCTGCGCGTCGACCTCGCCCGCTTCCTCGGTCGGGCTCGGCTCGCCGGTGGGGGTCGTCTGGTCCTGAGCGAAAGCGGGCGTCGTGGCGAGCGCGAAAAGGCCGGCCGAGACGAGCCATAGAGACTTCGACATATTCCCCTCTCCCTTTTTGGGTTTGGGGCCAGAGCTACTGAAAAGGGGCCCCGCCTGCCAGCCGGAATCCGCACTTTTCTGCGGGTTTCCGGCCCTTATGGCAATCGCGCAACAATTCGGTTTCGAAATGAAACGCGCGATGTATATCCGGTTCCGGATCTTCCGTTACGGAAAGCTCACGTTTCCGTAAGGGTAAGCCAGTTCGGAGTGACGGGACGAGAGCGACGGCCGCGACGGCTTCGCTCCCTTTCCCCTATTTCGGCGCCAGCACCATCAGCATCTGGCGGCCTTCCATGCGCGGATGCTGCTCGACCTTGGCGGTCTCGGCCACGTCGGCCTGGACGCGCTGAAGGAGCCGCATGCCGAGCTCGCCATGGGCCAGTTCGCGGCCCCGGAAGCGAAGGGTGATCTTCACCTTGTCGCCCTCGCCGATGAAGGAGAAAACCTTCTTCATCTTGGTGTCGTAATCGTGGTCGTCGATGTTCGGACGCATCTTGATCTCTTTGATCTCCTGCGTCTTTTGCGACTTGCGGGCGAGGTTGGCCTTTTTCTGGGCCTCGTATTTGAACTTGCCGACGTCGAGGAACTTGCACACCGGGGGATCGGCGTTGGGCGAGACCTCGACGAGGTCGAGGCCGACTTCCGCGGCCTGCTCGATCGCTTCGGCGGTCAGCAGCACCCCGATATTCTCGCCATTCTCATCGATCACGCGCACCTTGGGCACGGAGATGAATTCGTTGAAGCGGGGGCCGTTCAGGGGCGGCGCCTGCGGGCGCCGGATCATGGGCGGACGTATAACAATGTCTCCTGACGTTGAAGTTCAGCCCATCACCTAGTGGTTCCGGGTAGCGAATGAAAGACGCGCGGCGGAGGCCGAACGCTTTTGTGCGCGCTCTGTTGCGGCATTGCACGTCGTCCCAGCGAAGGCTGGGACCCCGGCGGGTGAAGAACGCGGCGCTTTTCACTCCATGGGGCCCCAGCCTTCGCTGGGGCGACGGGTCAGCGCAGATCCGGAGGCAGGGCTTCCTTCGCCAGCCTCTCCACCGCCTCGTCCAGCCCCAGCACCTCCTGCCGCGCCCCTTCGCCGAGCGGCCTCAATGCCACCGTCCGCTCCTCCGCCTCGCGCTTGCCGACGACGAGCAGATTGGGGACCTTGGCGAGGCTGTGCTCGCGCACCTTGTAGTTGATCTTCTCGTTCCTGAGGTCGGTCTCCACCCTGAGGCCGGCCGCCGCCAGCCTCGCCACCACCTCCTGCGCATAATCGTCGGCGTCGGAGACGATCGTCGCCACCACCGCCTGAACCGGTGCAAGCCAGAGCGGGAAGCGGCCGGCATGATGCTCGATGAGGATCCCGATGAAGCGCTCGAACGAGCCCAATATCGCGCGGTGGAGCATGATCGGCCGGTGGCGCTGGCCATCCTCGGCGACGTAGCTCGCGTCGAGTCGCTCGGGCAGGACCGTATCGGTCTGGATCGTCCCCACCTGCCAGGTTCGGCCGATCGCGTCGGTGAGGTGGAATTCGAGCTTGGGCGCGTAGAAGGCGCCTTCGCCCGGCAGCTCCTCCCAGCCATATTCGTCGGTGTCCCGCCCCGCCGCCTTCACGCCGTCGCGAAGCGACTGCTCGGACCAGTCCCACATCTCCTCGCTTCCGAACCTCTTCTCCGGCCGGAGCGCGAGCTTGATCGCATAATCGGGGAAGCCGAGATCCTTATAGACCCTGTCGAGCAGGTCGAGGAACAGCCGCACCTCCTCGACGAGCTGATCCTCGCGGCAGAAGATATGGGCGTCGTCCTGGGTGAACTGGCGGACTCGCAGGATGCCGTGAAGCGCGCCGTGCGGCTCGTTGCGGTGGCACACGCCCATCTCGGCCAGCCGGATCGGCAGGTCGCGATAGGATTTGATGCCCTGGCGGAAGATGAGGATGTGCGCCGGGCAGTTCATCGGCTTGAGCGCCATCCAGTCGCCCTCGCCCGAGATGATCGGCCCCTCCTCCTCGATATTGGGAACCTCGTCCGGGATGACGAACATGTTCTCGCGATATTTGCCCCAGTGGCCGGACTGCTCCCACTGGCGCGCGTCCATCACCTGCGGAGTCTTCACCTCCTCATAGCCGGCGGCGTCGAGGCGGCGGCGCAGATAGGCTTCGAGCGCCCGCCACACGACGAAGCCTTTGGGGTGCCAGAAGACCGAGCCGTGAGCCTCCGCCTGGAGATGGAACAGGTCCATGTCCTGGCCGATCCGGCGATGGTCGCGCTTGGCCGCCTCCTCGAGGCGCGTCAGGTGGGTCTCGAGCTGCTTCCTGTTGAGCCAGCCCGTGCCGTAGATCCGCGACAGCATCGCGTTCTTCTGGTCGCCGCGCCAATAGGCGCCCGACACCCGCGTGAGCTTGAACGCCTGCGGGTCGACCTTGCCCGTGGAGGCGAGGTGAGGCCCGCGGCACAGGTCGATCCACCCGCCCGAGCGGTACATGGTGATCGTCTCGTGCTCGGGAAGCTCCATCACCCATTCGGCCTTGAAGCTCTCGCCCTGCTCGAGGAACAGCTTGCGCACGTCCTCGCGCGTCCACACCTCGCGGACCAGAGGCTCGTCGCGGGCGATGATCCGGCGCATCTCCTCCTCGATCGCGGGCAGATCCTCCTCGGTGAACGGACCGCGCTCGGGCGCCGGAGCGAAATCGTAATAGAAGCCGTCGTCGGTCGCCGGGCCGAACGTGATCTGGGTGCCGGGGAAGAGGTTCTGGACCGCCTCGGCGAGGATGTGGGCGTAATCGTGGCGGACCAGCTCGAGCGCGTCGGCCTCGTCGCGGGCGGTGATCAGGGCCAGCTCGGAATCGCCCTCCAGCGGCCGGTTGATGTCGCGCACCTCGCCGTTGACGCGAGCCGCCAGCGCCGCCTTGGCGAGCCCCGGCCCGATCGCCGCGGCGATGTCGGCCGGAGTCGTCCCCTCCGCGACCTCGCGGACCGAGCCGTCGGGGAGCCTGATCTTGAAATGCTGCGTCATGACCGGGCGCATGTAGCGGCAGCGCCGCGCCATCTCCAGCCCCCGCGCAACTCGCAGCCGAAACGATATCCTGCTATGTCGTGGCCTCTCCGGCATGGAGCTTTGATAACAGGGGGATCAAATGAGAAAGTTCGTTACCGCGGCCGTCTCGGCCGCCCTGTGCCTCGCCTCCGTCGCTCCGGCGGCGGCGCAGAGCTATCGCTCGCAAGGCTTCGACGGGCCCCGCGGCGCCAACGCCACGCTCAACCTGCGAATCCCGCTGGGCCGGACCCCCGGCGCGAAAGCCAGGCCGACCTACGGCCTTACCTTCGGGATGGGCAAGGAGGCGGGAGCGGGCCTGGACGGCCGCCCGATCAGCCGCCAGCTCACCCTCGGCGACATCCGCTTCAACGAGCGGGGCAAGCTCCGCAAGGCCCAGCTGGCGAGCTTCGACCTCGCTCATCTCGACCGCGACCGGAGGATGAACCTGACCGGCGGCGATCCTACCCTCTGGATCGTGGTCGGAGCGGTCGCCGCGGGAGTCGCGGTGTGCCTGCTCTCCGACTGCTTCAACCTCGACGACGAGGGCGACATCGACTGACGGGGAGGGGCCGGGGGGCGCCGGCCCCTTCCTTGTTTGTGACGCACGCGCGGCCCCGCTAGGAGGCCGCGAATGAACGATCTCGAATATCTCACCGGCGGCCGGCACCGCCTCGCCCGGCGCTACCGGCCGGGCCGCGGACCGACGCTCGTCTTCCTGCCCGGCTACATGTCGGACATGGCGGGCGGCAAGGCGAGCGCGCTCGACGCCTGGGCCGAGGCCGAGGGGCGGGCGATGCTGCGCTTCGATTATGCCGGCTGCGGCCTCAGCGAAGGCGATTTCGAGGCTCAGACCCTGGCCGGCTGGAGCGACGACGCGCTCGCCATGATCGACGGGGTCGACGGCCCCGTCGTCCTGATCGGCTCATCGATGGGCGGCTGGCTGATGCTGCTCGCCGCTCTGGCTCGGCCGGAGCGGGTCGCGGGCCTGGTCGGGATCGCGGCCGCCCCGGATTTCACCGACTGGGGCTTCGACGATTCCCAGAAGGCGGCGATCCGCGAGCGGGGCCGGCTCGAGGAGCGATCGCCTTATGGCGAGGCGCCCTATGTCACCACCCGCGCCTTCTGGGAGAGCGGCGAGGCGCTCAAGCTGCTCGGCGACGAGATCGCGATCCACTGCCCGGTGCGCCTTCTCCACGGCCTCGACGATCCCGACGTGCCCTGGCAGGTCTCGCTCCGCCTGATGGAGCGCCTGCGCTCGTCGGATGCTCGAACCACCCTCGTCAAAGGCGGCGACCACCGGCTGTCGCGCCCAGCCGATCTCGTCGCCCTCGTCGCCGCCGTGGCGGAGCTGGCATCTGACAAGGACGCTTGACAGGCGCCGAAGCTCATCTGTAAAGGACCCTTGACTAACACTCAAGGAGCCTTGACATGTCCAGCCGCAATCCCGCGCAGCGCCGCTACAACCGGCGGGTGCTCGGCCTCAGCCTCGCTTATGCCGGTGCGCTGATCGGGGTCAGCTTCGTCTTCCGATCTTCGCCGCCGACGGGACCGCTCGCCTGGGCGCTGGCCTTGCTCCCCGCAGTGCCGCTGGTCGGCATCTTCATCGCCATGGGCCGCTATCTGGTCGAGGAGAGCGACGAATATCTTCGGGTGGTGGAGAGCCGCAAGGCCCTGGTCGCCACCGGCTTCATGCTGATCGTCACCACCTGCTGGGGCTTCCTGCAGTCGTTCGACCAGGTTCCGCGGGTCGATTTCTACTGGGCGGCGATCCTCTGGTTCGGCGGCCTCGGCCTCGGCGGCTGCGCCAACCGGTTCGCGAGATGAAGAACCGCCTCAAGGTGCTCCGGGCCGAGCGCGACTGGAGCCAGGGCGACCTCGCGGATCGGCTCCAGGTCTCGCGCCAGAGCGTCAACGCGATCGAGACCGGCCGCTACGACCCGAGCCTTCCGCTCGCCTTCCGGATCGCCAAATTGTTCGAGCTGCCGGTGGAGGCGATCTTCGAGGCGGAGTAACCGTCGCCCCAGCGAAGGCTGGGGCCCCAGGGGGTGAATATCGCGGCGCCCTTCCCCCACCGGGATGCCAGCCTTCGCTGGCATGACGCGTCCAGTTCGTTCACCGGCCATGCAGCCGCCGGTGCTAAGGCGTCGTCATGATATCCCTCCTGCTCGCCGCCGCCGCCCAGGCCGCCGGCCCGGTCGACGCGCCCGCCAACCGCTACCGCGACTGCCTCGCCCTCACCCGTACAGCGCCGGCGCGCGCCGCCGGCCAGGCCCAGGCCTGGCTCGGCTCGGGCGGCGGGCTGATGGCGGCGCAATGCCTCGGCCTGGCCTTGTCGGCGCAGGAGAAATGGCCGGAGGCGGCCGCCGCCTTCGAAGCCGCGGCGAAGGATGCGGAAGCCCGCCAGGACCGCCGCCGAGGCGAGCTCTGGGTCGAGGCCGGCAATGCCCGTCTCGCGGCCGGCGACGCCGCCGGCGCGCGCAAGGCTTTCGACTCCGCGCTCGCCACCGGGCTGCTCATCCCGCAGCTCGAAGGCGAGGTCCATCTCGACCTCGGCCGCGCCGCCGTTGCGCTGGGCGATCCGGCCGGGGCCCGAGCCCATATCGACAAGGGCCTCGCCCTCGTCCCCAAGGATGCTTTCGGCTGGTATCTGTCGGCCGCGCTCGCCCGCGGGCAGAACGACCTGGCGCTGGCGAGGGAGCATATCGCCAAGGCGGTCTCGCTCGCCCCCGACGATGCCCCGATCCTGCTCGAGGCCGGCAACATCGCCGGCCTCTCCGGTGAAAAGGACGCCGCGCTCGGCCTCTACGCCCGGGCGGCGCGCACGGCGCCCGATTCGGAGGCGGGCAAGGCCGCCCGGGCCGCCATCGCCGCCAACGAGGCGAAGTAGCGTCCTCGTCCTGTTTCCCGGCGAAGGCCGGGACCCAGCCTTCCGTCGGTGCCGCTGGGCTCCGGCCTTCGCCGGGGAACACCTATCGTACCCGCTCGCTCCTCAACCCCGCCGCCTTGATCCCGGCCTCGGCGCAGGCCGCATCGTCGGCCGGAGCCTCGCCGGACGCGCCGGCGGCGCCGATCAGGGTCTTGCCGTCGGCGGAGAAGACCGGGACCCCGCCCGCGACCGTGACCACGCCGGGCGCACGGGCGAAGCCGGGAGCGCCCCTGGCCGCTTCCTCCATCTGCGCGGTCGCGAAGCCCCAGGCCGCCACCGCCTTCGCCTTCTCGATCGAGAAGTCCATCATGCCGGAGCGGTTGCCGTCCATCCTGAGCGCCGCGACCAGATGGCCGCCGCCATCTACGACGGCGACGGCGTGGCTCTGCCGCTTCGCCGCCGAATGGATCCGGCAGCCGGCGACGATCGCCTCGGCCAGGGCCGCGGTCATCGCCGGGGCGGGCGGCTGGGCGGGGAGCGGCGAGGCGGCGGCGAGGGCGGCGGCGAGGGCGGCGGCGAGGAGCGGGAAGGGACTCATCGGCTCAGCCTATGCCAGGGCGGATGCGCCGCCAAGAGCTTCACTGGCCCGGCCCGGCGCTGTAGGGAGCGGCCATGAAATATCTGCACACCATGATCCGGGTCTCCGACCCGGAGGCTAGTCTCCGCTTCTTCGAGCTGCTCGGCCTCGAGGAGTTGAGGCGCTTCGACAACGAGGCCGGCCGCTTCACCCTCATCTTCCTCGCCGCCCCCGGCGACGAGGACGCCCAGGTCGAGCTCACCCACAATTGGGACGAGCAAGGCTATGGCGAGGGCCGCAATTTCGGCCACCTCGCCTACCGCGTCGACGACATTTACGAGAGCTGCCGCCGGCTGATGGAGGGCGGGGTGACGATCAGCCGCCCGCCCCGCGACGGCCGCATGGCCTTCGTCCGGAGCCCCGACAACATCTCGATCGAATTGCTCCAGGCCGGCGACTCGCTTCCCCCCGCCGAGCCCTGGGCGTCGATGCCGAACACGGGCCATTGGTGAGCGGCTGGCCCGACTATCGATTTTCCGAGCTGCTCGGCAGCCGCCTGCCGATCGTCGCCGCGCCGATGGCCGGCGCCGCCGGGGTCGAGCTGGCGGTCGCCGCGATCCGCGGCGGCGCGGTCGGGTCCTTGCCCTGCGCCATGCTGACGCCGGACGAAGTCCGCGCCCAGGTCGCCGAGGTGCGCCGACAGGCCGGCGGTCCGATCAACCTCAATTTCTTCTGTCATCACGTCGCGGAACCGCCCGACGACCGGGAATGGCGCGAATTGCTCGCTCCCCATTACGCCCGGGAATCGATCGAGGCCGCGGCGGGCGGCGCGCCATCGCGGCGGCCGTTCGACGAAGCGATGTGCGCCCTGGTCGAAGAGGTCGGGCCCGAGCTGGTCAGCTTCCATTTCGGCTTGCCCGATGAGTCTCTCCTGCAGCGCATCGTCGCCGCGGGGCCGCGAATATTGGGGAATGCGACGACTCCGCAGGAAGCGGCGCTGCTGGCGTCGCGGGGCTGCGACGCGATCGTCGCCCAGGGGTTCGAAGCGGGCGGTCACTCCGGTTATTTTGCCGATGGGTATAGACCGGTCGGGCTGTTCGCGCTGGTGCGGCAGATCGTCCGCACCCTGCCGCTGCCCGTCATCGCGGCCGGTGGGATCGTCGACGGCGAGGGCATCGCGGCGGCGATGCTGCTGGGCGCCAGCGCGGTTCAGATCGGCACCGCCTATCTGGCCACTCCCGAAAGCCGGATCGCCGCGCCCCATCGGGCGAAGCTTGGCACCCTCCACGGAGCGGAAACCGTCGTCACCAACCTCTTCTCCGGTCGGGAGGCGCGCGGCCTGCGCAATCGGCTGATCGACGCGGAGGGAGCGATTCGGGCCGAAGCGCCGCCCTTTCCTCACGCCTCGACGGCGCTCGCGCCGTTGCGCGCGGCGGCGGAAGCCGACGGGCGCGGCGATTATTCGCCGATGTGGGCGGGTCAGGCAGCGGCCCTGGTCGAAGCGTCGGGCGCCCGGGAGCTGACCGAGAGACTGGGCCGCGACGCGCTTGCGTTGCTGAACCGAAGGACGGAGTAGGGTTCATGCTCGAGATCGTCCCGGTCCCCGTCCTTTCGGACAATTACGTCTGGCTGGTCCACGATCCGGAGTCGGAAGAGACGGTGGCGGTCGACCCGTCGGTGGCCGAGCCGGTGCTGGCCGAGGCCGCGGCGCGCGGCTGGCGGATCACCCAGGTGTGGAACACCCACTGGCATCCCGACCACACCGGCGGCAACGACGCGATCCGCGACTCGACCGGCTGCACCGTCACCGGCCCGGGCGAGGCGGAGCGGGTGTCGCGGATGGACCGGATCGTCGCCGGCGGCGACCGGGCGCGGATCGGCGCGATCGAGGCGGAGCTGATCGACATCCCGGCCCACACCGCGGGCCACGTCGCCTTCCACTTGCCGGCGGCCGCGGTCGTCTTCACCGGCGACACCCTGTTCGCGATGGGCTGCGGCAAGCTGTTCGAGGGCGATGCCGGACAGATGTACGACAATCTCCGGCGGCTTGCCGCTTTGCCGCCGGAGACACGGATCTATTGCGGTCACGAATATACGCTCGCCAACGGCCTGTTCGCGCTCACTGTCGAGCCCGACAACGAAGCGCTCGTCCGCCGCGTCGAAGAGGTCCGCGCCGCGCGCGGGCGAGGCGAGGTGACCCTGCCGACGACGATCGCCCTCGAGCTCGCGACCAACCCGTTCATGCGCGCTTCATCGGCGGCGGAGCTTGCTGAACGGCGCCGGGCCAAGGATAATTTCCGCGCATGAGGGGACCGCCCGGCGCGTCGGGGCGTTGAAGCCCCAGGAGGCCAGGGATGAAACATCTGCTACTTTTCGCTTCAGCCTGCCTTGCGGCGGGCTGCACCACCGACACCGAGGACCGGGTCGACATGGCGGCCCATGACGAGGCGTCGCTCGCCGCCCAGCTGAGCGGCTACGAGCCCTCCGGCCCGCCGGTCCAGTGCGTCAACCTTCGCGATCTCCAGGGCAACCGCTCGGCCGGCGAGACGGCGATCGTCTTCTCCGGCAACGGCGGCCGCAAGTGGGTCAACCGTCCCGCGGCCGGCTGCCCCGACCTCGGCTTCAGCCGGGCGCTCAAGACCCGCACCACCGGCACGAGGCTCTGCCGCGGCGACATCGCCACCGTCTTCGATCCGGTCGCCCGCACCGAATATGGCGGCTGCGGCCTCGGCGACTTCGAGCCCTATCGGCGGGTGAGAGGCTGAATCTTGCCTCCCCATCGCGAAGCGATGGGGAGGGGGACCACCGAAGGTGGTGGAGGGGTAGTCGCACAGGCCATTGCCGTCGTGCGCTTGATCCTCTGGTCCCGAGCTATTTACCCCTCCACCATGCTTCGCATGGTCCCCCTCCCCATCTTCGATGGGGAGGCAATCATTTCTTGTACAACCCGTCCAGCCGCTCGCCATAGGCGGCGCGGATGACATGGCGGCGGATCTTGATCGAGGGGGTGAGCTGCTCGTTCTCGGTCGAGAAGGGTTCATCGGCGAGGATGAAGCTCCGGACCTTCTCGATCACCGACAGATCCGAATTGACGCGGGCGACGGCCGCCGACAGCGCCCGGTGATAGTCGGGATCGTCCCGAAGCGCCGCGGAGTTGCGCTCCTTGCCGTTCGCCTTCGCCCATTCCGCGGTCCACTCGGGATCGGGCACCAGGACCCCGACCAGATAGGGCCGGCGGTCGCCGACCACCATCGCCTGCAATATCTCGGGCTGCAGGGTCAGCATCCCCTCGACCTTCTGCGGCGAGACGTTGTCGCCCTTGTCGTTGACGATCAGATCCTTCTTGCGGTCGGTGATGACGATCCGTCCCGCCTCGTCGATATGGCCGACGTCGCCGGTATGGAGCCAGCCGTCCTGGAGCGCATTCTCGGTCTGCGCCGGGTTGCGCCAATAGCCCTTCATGACGAGCTCGCCGCGGACCAGTGTCTCGCCGTCCTCGGCGATCCTGACCTCGGTATTCTTCAGCGGCGGCCCGACGGTGTCCATCTTGATGCCCGCCTTGGGGCGGTTGCAGCTGATCACCGGCGCCGCCTCGGTCTGGCCGTAGCCCTGAAGGACGGTGAGCCCGAGCGAGTGGAAGAAGATGCCGACGTCCGGATTGAGCGGCGCTCCGCCCGAGACCATCGCCTTCACCCGGCCGCCGAAGCGTGCGCTGATCCTGGGCCGGAACAGCCGGTCGAGCACGAGGTCCATCGGGCGGTCCCACAGGCTCTTCGTGCCCGCATAGTCCCTGGCGCCGATCTCGAGCGCCCTTTTCATCATGTAGTTGGGGATCTTGCCCTGCTTCTCGACATTCTTGAGGATGCGCTGCCTGAGCACCTCGAACAGCCTCGGCACCACGATCATCAGGGTCGGCCGAACCTCCTCGATGTTCGAGGCGAGCTTCTCCAGCCCCTCCGAATAATAGATCTGCCCGGCGATCCCGATCGGGAAGAACTGGCCGCCGCTATGCTCATAGGCATGGCTCGGCGGAAGGAAGGAGAGGAACACCTCCTCGTCCACCCCGAAATCCTCGGCGATGACGGCGACGCAGCCCTCGACATTGTGGAGGATGGCGCCGTGATGCTGCATCACCCCGCGCGGCGCTCCGCCGGTCCCCGACGTGTAGATCAGGCAGGCGAGATCGTCGCGAGATACCCCGGCGGCGGCCTCGGTGCAGGCGGCGACGTCGGGCTTGTGGGCGGCGATCAGCGCCGTCCAGTCGTGGAAGCCGACATTGCCCGTCTGGCCTCCGGGCAGGGCCTCGATTCCGATGACATGCTCGCAATTGTTCGAGCGGATCGCGGCCGGAAGCAGCGGCCTGGCGAGCTTCTGGGTCGAGACGATGACGGCCCGGGCGCCGCTGTCGTCGAGGATGTGCTGGTGGTCGCGCTCGGTGTTGGTCGTGTAGGCGGGGACGGTGACGCAGCCGGCGGTCATGATGGCGAGGTCGGCGATGCACCATTCCGGCCGGTTCTCCGAGACCAGCATGACCATGTCGCCGGGCCTCAGACCGATCGCCTTCAGCCCCGCCGCGAGCGAGCAGACCTGGTCGGCCGCCTCGCGCCAGCCGATCGCGCTCCAGGCCCCCTGTTTCTTGGCCCAGAGGAAGGGCGAATCGCCCTTCTCGGCGGCCCGGGTGAAGAACATGGCGACGAGATTGGGAAAATGTTCGAGCTCGCGCATGGCCTTCTTCCCTCCGTCCCCCGCCGCCACGCTCATTCCGGCGGGCGCCCCTCGGACCCGGCGCGGACGATCCGGGTGACTTCGCCGGTCTCGCTCATCCCGACCCCTTCGCTTCGAGGGTCGGCGGCGCCGATCCAGCGGCCGTTCACCCGCTCCACCGCATTGGCCTTGAGACCGAGCGGCGCCACCTGCACCTTGTGGCCGAGCGCGCGCAGCTCGGGCGCGAGCGCCTCCAGCGCCGTCCCCTTCTCGAGCACCACCGTGTCCCCCGGGGAGAAGACGAGGCCGAGCGCGATCGAGTCCTGAGCGCTCATCTTCCAGTCGAGCACCGCGACCAGCGTCTTGGCGATCTGGGAGATGATGGTCGGTCCGCCCGCCGCTCCGAGCGCGATCCGGACCTTCCCGTCGGGCCCGTAGACGATGGTCGGCGACATCGAGCTGCGCGGCCTTTTGCCGCCCTCCACCCGGTTGGCGACGAGATAGTCGTCCTTCTCGGGCACCGTGTCGAAATCGGTGAGCTGGTTGTTGAGCATCGTCCCGTCCACCGACAGCCCGGAGCCGAACACGCTTTCGATGGTGGTCGTCACCTGGGCGATGTTGCCGTTGCGGTCGGCGACGGTGAGGGACGTCGTCCCCGCCCGTTCGCCCGGCGGCGCGCGAAGGCGAGCGGGCGCGCCGCGCGGCATTCCCGCCGTCACCCCCGCCATCGTCCGGTCCGGCGAAATGAGCGCGGAGCGCGAGGCGAGATAATCACGATCGAGCAGGCCGGCGACCGGCACGTGAACGAAATCCGGGTCGCCGATATAGAGGTCGCGGTCGGCCCAGGCGAGGCGCGAGGATTCGGCGAAAAGGTGCCAGGCCACCGGGGAGCGCGGGCCGAGCGCGGCCATGTCGAACCGCTCGAGCTGCTTGAGGATCAGCAGCACGGTGAGTCCGCCCGACGAGGGCGGGCCCATGCTGCACACCTTGTGGGCCCGATAGGTGGCGCAGACCGGTGGGCGCGGCTTGGCGCGATAGGTCGTGAGGTCGGCGAGAGTCATCTTCGAAGGGTTGCGCGCGGCGCCGTTGACCGTCGCCACCAGCTTGCGCCCCTGCGCACCCGCATAGAAGAAGTCGGCGCCCGCCTTTGCGATCCGATCGAGGAGGACCGCCTGCTCCGGGTTCCGGACCCGGGCGCCGGCCGGCAGCGCCCTTCCGTTCGAGTCGAGGAAGACCTTCCCCGCACCGGCGTCGATGAAGCCGGAATAGCGCGACAGCAAGCCTGCGAAGCGCGGGCTCAGGACCCAGCCGTCCCGCGCCAGCCTGATCGCGGGCTGGAACAAGGCCGCCCAGGGCAGGCGCCCGCCGCTCCGGTGCGCCATCGCCATCGCCCGGAGAGTGCCCGGCACGCCGACGCTTCGCCCGCCCGGCACCGCGTCCTCGTGCCTGAACGGCGTCCCGTCCGGCCCGTAGAACCAGTGCGGATCGGCGGCTTTCGGCGCCGCCTCGCGTCCGTCGATCGTGGTCGTCGCCCCGGTCCGCTGGTCGTACCGGACGAAGAAGGCGCCGCCGCCGATTCCAGCGCTCTGCGGCTCGACGACGTTGAGCGCCAGCATGGTGGCGATGGCCGCGTCGGTCGCGCTTCCGCCTTTGCGCAGGATCTCGACGCCCGCCGCCGCCGCGCGCGGGTCGGCGGCCGAGACCATTCCCGGCGCGGCGAGCGTCGAAGCCGGAGCGCGCGCCGGTCGGCGCGCTTCCGCGGGGCCGGCGGCGAGGGTCAGGAGGATGGCGAAGGGGGCGAGGCGGGACAATCGGTTCAGCATGGCCTGGGACACTAGTCGGATGCTCCCGCGCCGCAAGGGCTAAGGCGAGTCGACCCCGACCGCTTCGGCGACGGTGGCGAAGCCGTCCCGGCTGAGCAGCGACCTGAGCTCGCCGGCGACAGCCCGGGCGACTCCCGGCCCCTGGTAGACGAGCGCGGTGTAGAGCTGGACCAAGCTCGCCCCGGCGCGGATCCGGGCATAAGCATCTACCCCGTTCTCAATCCCTCCGACCGCGATCAGCGGCAGCGCACCGCCGGTCGCGGCTCTGAAATCCTTCAGCCGCTGAAGGGCGAGCGCCTTGAGCGGCGCTCCCGACAGGCCGCCCGATTCGCCGACATGCGCCGAGCGCAAGGGCGGCCGCGACACCGTCGTGTTGGCGACGACGAGGGCGTCCATACCCCCCTCGATCGCGGCTCGGGCGACCGAATCGATTTCTTCCGGCCCCAGATCCGGGGCGATCTTGAGGAACAGCAGAGGCAATTGCGGAAAGCCCTCGAGGGGCGGCCGCACTTCATCCCGGGTCTGACGGACCGCGGCCAGCAGCTCGCTCAATGCCCCTTCGTCCTGGAGGCCCCTCAGGCCCGGAGTATTCGGCGAGGAGACGTTGATCGTGAGATAGACGCCCAGGCGGCTCATGCGCCGGACGCCCTCCACATAGTCGGCGATCCGATCCGGACTGTCCTTATTGGCCCCGATATTGATCCCGACCCGCTCCGACCTGCGCCCCGAAAGCTTGAAGTTCGGTTGCCCGAGCGCGGAGCGGCTCGCCGGCGGCCGCCCCTCGATCGCGTCGAACCCTTCATTGTTGAACCCCATGCGGTTGATCACCGCCCGGTCCTCCCGGAGGCGGAACAGCCGCGGCTTCGGGTTTCCCGATTGCGGCCTCGGAGTCACGGTCCCCACCTCGACGAAGCCGAAGCCGAAGCCGAGCATCTGACGGAAGACCTCGCCGTCCTTGTCGAACCCCGCGGCGAGCCCGACCGGGTTCGGGAAGTCGAGCCCGGCGACCTCGATCGCCAGCATGGGGTCGGTCGGCGGCGGCAGCCCCGCCGGAACCGCCTTGAGCGCCCGGATCGTCAGCCGGTGCGCCCGCTCCGCGTCGAGCGCGAAGAAGAGCGGCCGGACCAGGGGGTAGAGCGCCATGGCGGAGGCTATGGCAGCGGCGGTCGGACCGGTCCAGCTTCCCGGCGAAGGCCGGGATCCAGCGGCGGCGGAACCGGACCCCGGCCTTCGCCGGGAACAATCACCTTGATTTCCCCCGTCTTCCCCGCCACATGCAAATCGGAACGAATTGGTCCGATTAGCCTATGCGCCTCACCTCCCTTGCCGATTATGCCGTGGTCGTCATGGCCGCCGCCGCCCGCCGTCCCGCCGGCGCGCGCCTGTCCGCGGGCCTGCTCGCCGAGGAAACCGGCGTACCGGTGCCGACCGCTCAGAAGGTGATGGGGCGGCTCGCGGTCGCCGGACTGCTCGAATCCGCCCGCGGCGCCGGCGGCGGCTTCCGGCTCGCCCGGCCGGCCGGCGGGATCAGCCTCGCCGACATCATCGAGGCGGTCGAGGGGCCGATCGCGATGACCAACTGCATCACCGGCTCGATCCACGATTGCGCGCTCGAGGGCAGCTGCCGGGTCAAGCCGCATCTCAACGCGGCCAACGACGCCGTCCGCGGCGCCCTCCAGGGCGTCAGCCTCGCCACCCTGGCGGAGGCGAAATAATGGCCGCGGAAGATACCGGCGTGCGCAACCGCGAGGCCCAGGAGGCGGTCGACCGCGCCTCGACCTACGAATGGGGCTTCAGCTCCGACATCGAGCAGGACTTCGCCCCCAAGGGCCTGAGCGAGGACACGGTCCGCTTCATCTCGGCGAAGAAGAACGAGCCCGAATGGATGCTCGAATGGCGTCTCAAGGCCTATCGCGCCTGGCTGACCATGGAGGAGGTGACCTGGGCCAAGCTCGACATCCCGCCGATCGATTTCCAGGACGCTTATTATTATGCCGAGCCGAGGCAGAAGCCGACGCTCGCGTCGCTCGACGAGCTCGATCCGGAGATCCGCCGGACCTACGAGAAGCTCGGCATCCCGATCGAGGAGCAGAAGGTGCTTGCCGGCGTCGAGGGCGCCCGCAAGGTCGCGGTCGACGCCGTGTTCGACAGCGTCTCGGTGGCGACCACCTTCCGCGAGGAGCTGAAGCGCGCCGGGGTCGTCTTCCTCTCAATCTCCGAGGCGGTTCGCGAATATCCCGAGCTGGTCCGCAAATATCTCGGCTCGGTGGTTCCGCAGCGCGACAATTACTTCGCCTGCCTGAACAGCGCGGTCTTCTCCGACGGCACCTTCGTCTACATCCCGGAAGGGGTGCGCTGCCCGATGGAGCTCTCCACCTATTTCCGCATCAACGCCGCCAACACCGGCCAGTTCGAGCGCACCCTGATCGTCGCCGACAAGGGCAGCTACGTCTCGTATCTCGAAGGCTGCACGGCGCCGATGCGCGACGAGAACCAGCTCCACGCCGCGGTCGTCGAATTGGTCGCCCTCGACGATGCCGAGATCAAATATTCGACCGTCCAGAACTGGTATCCGGGCGATTCGAACGGCGTCGGCGGGATCTACAATTTCGTCACCAAGCGCGGCGCCTGCCGGGGCGCCCGTTCCAAGATCAGCTGGACCCAGGTCGAGACCGGCTCCGCCATCACCTGGAAATATCCGAGCTGCATCCTCCAGGGCGAGAGCAGCGTCGGCGAATTCTATTCGGTCGCCGTCACCAACAACCGCCAGCAGGCCGATACCGGCACCAAGATGATCCACATCGGCGCGAACAGCCGCTCGACCATCGTCTCCAAGGGCATCAGCGCCGGCCGCTCTAACAACACCTATCGCGGCCTCGTCCGGGTCCTCGCCAACGCCGAGAACGTGCGCAACCACACCCAGTGCGACTCGCTCCTGCTCGGCGACCAATGCGGGGCCCACACCGTCCCCTATATCGAGGTCCGCAATCCCTCGGCGCAGATCGAGCACGAGGCGACGACGTCGAAGATCAGCGACGACCAGCTTTTCTACGCCATGCAGCGCGGCCTCAGCCAGGAAGACGCCGTCGCCCTCATCGTCAACGGCTTCGCCCGCGAGGTTCTCAAGCAGCTGCCGATGGAGTTCGCGGTCGAGGCCCAGAAATTGCTGGGAATCAGCCTCGAGGGGAGCGTCGGATGATCGCCCTCGTCGCGGCCTTTCTCTTGATGGCCGGGGGTCACCAAAGCCGGTTTCCCGGAATCCTGGGCCAGGGTGGATCGATCGAGCTGCCGCCGCCGATCGACGAGCAGGTACGCCCCTACCGGGCCTGCCTGCTGGAGCAGTTCGAGCGCGACCCCCGCATATTTGCCGACGGCGCCGAAGGCTGGCCGGCGGTCAATTCGGACGCGATTGCGGCCTGCGCGGGAGCGCGGCGGACCGCGGCGGCGGCGGCCGACGCCGTCCTCAAGTCGAAGCGGGCCTATCGGAACGAGGCGAAGCGGCGGTCGAGCATCGAGAAAGTTCTCGCCAACCTCGATTCCGGGCTCTTCCCGCTCTATCTCGCCACCGTCCCCGCCCCCGTTGTCCAGTTGCCCGCCGGCCCCCCCGCCGTGCAGGTGCCGTCGTCCCTGACCGACGAGCAGGCGGCGATCGTCTACGATCAGTGCCTCGCCCGAGCGGCTGCGCGGGCCTCGCGAACCGACGCCGCCGACACCGCGATCTTCGCAATCGCCAGGTCCGAATGCGCCGCCACTCGGATCGGCCTGCTGCGCAGCGGAGGTCCTGAACGAATCCGCATCTTCGACGCCATCGACTCCGACAAGGAAGCGGGCTTCCCGGAAGCGACCCGCAAGGTCCGCGAACGCCGCCGAGCGTTCGAGGCGCAACCGGGAGTCGCGAAATGATCGCGACTCTGCTCCTGCTCGCCGCCCAGCCCGCCGCCGCGAGCGTCCAGCCGCCCGCCTCCGAGAACGAGATCGTCGTCATCGGCCGAAGGGTCCAGAAGGTGAAGTTCGCCTTGAAGACCGACAAGACGGGTCAGGCCGTCTGCCGGATCAAGCGGAGCAGCGGCGATCCGGACATCGACAGCCTCGCCTGCGACGCGGCGCGCGCCTGCGAGAGCTCCACCACGAAGGAGGCGATGGTCGCCTGCCTCACGCCCAGGTTCAACCAAATCCCCGCACAGGTCGCCGCCCGCCGGCGCATGAGGAGCGAAAGTGGCGGCCATGCTCCCAATTGAAAAGCTCCACAGCGCAAAGGCGCTGAAGCTGCTCCGGATCGCCTCGAAGGGGAGCGTCGAATGATGGGCCGGACAGAGCGAATGGAGTCGATCGATCCCATCTGGGAACCAATCCCCTGGGACACGGCCGACGAGACGGCAGAGACGATGTACAGCGGCTTTATCGAGCGTGCGGCAACCCCGATCCATTGGCGGGAGGTGCCGTTCGCGGACTTTCCGGAAGAAGGGCTTCTCGGTCATGGCCGGCAGTGGTTCGTCGACCATGATGTCGGGTTTTTCGGGGCGAGCGAAGAGGAAGACCTGCTGCTCATGGATAAGGTGTGGTTCGGCTGGCCTGACCCGCCTCGATGGGGATTGGCTTCCCGCCCGCGCGGCCGGCCTGATTGCGCATGGCAGATGTGGGGTAATTTCCCTGACCCCCCCGCCACCTGGACGTTCCCGGAAGGTCGGTCTCCGAATGCTTAGAATCGAAAACCTCCACGCCACGGTCGCCGACAAGCCGATCCTCAAGGGCCTCAGCCTCGCCGTGAACGCCGGCGAGGTGCACGCCATCATGGGGCCGAACGGCGCCGGCAAGTCGACCCTCGCCTATGTGCTCGGCGGCCGGCCGGGCTATGAGGTGACCGAAGGCTCGGCGAGCTTCGACGGCCGCGACCTGCTCGACATGGCGCCGGACGAGCGCGCCGCCGCCGGGCTGTTCCTCGGCTTCCAATATCCGGTCGAGATTCCGGGCGTCTCCAACGTCCAGTTCCTCCGCACCGCCCTCAACGCCCAGCGCCGGGCGCGCGGCGAGGCGGAGATCTCCGCGGGGGATTTCCTTCGCCTCACCCGCGAGCAGGGCGACGCGCTCGGAGTGTCGATGGACATGATGAAGCGCAACGTGAACGTCGGCTTCTCGGGCGGCGAGAAGAAGCGCAACGAGATGGTCCAGATGGGCATCATCGACCCGCGCCTCGCGGTTCTCGACGAGACCGATTCCGGGCTCGACATCGACGCCCTGCGGGTGGTGGCGGACGGCATCAACCGGATCATGCGCCGACCCGACAAGGCGGTGCTCCTCATCACCCATTATCAGCGCCTGCTCGACCTCGTCGTGCCCGATTTCGTCCACGTCCTCGCGGAGGGCCGGATCGTCCGCTCCGGCGGCCCCGAGCTCGCCCAGCTGCTCGAGCGCGAGGGTTACGGGGAGATAGCGGCGTGACGGGCCTCCTCGACCTGCCTTCCGCCAAGTCGGAAGCTTGGCGCTGGAGCGATCCCTCGGCGATCGCCGCGGCGCGTGAGATCGAGCGGCCCGCCACATGCATCGACCGCCCGACGATGTTCGTTCAGGTCGAGGGACCGAAGCTGGTCTTTATCGACGGCTATTACGATGACGACTGGAGCGAGCCGGAGGGATTCGAGCTCGTCCCCATCGACTCCGAAAGCGGCCATCCGCTCGCCCGGTTCGCGAACGGCCAAGGCTATGGGCTTCGGTTCGAGCGGGATAGTGCCGTTACGCTGCAGATCCTTCATGTCACTGCCGGCGGCGAGGATCAGCTGCCGTTGCGAATCGTCGCTTCGGACGATTCCGCTGTGTCGATCGTCGAGACGTTCGTCGGCGCCGGCTGGGCCAATCGCCTGACCCGGCTGGAGCTTGGCCGTTCTGCCCGGATCATGCGGAGCGTGCGGCTCCTCCAGGACGAGGGCTTCGTCTCCCTGCGCGACGAAGCGGAGGTCGGCGAGGGCGCGAGCCTGGTCTCGACCTTTCTCGCCGCGGGCGGCGCCGGCACCCGGATCGACGGCGAGATCCGGCTCGCCGGCGAGGGCGCCTATGGCGAGGCCGGCGGAGCCCTGCTCGCCCGCGGCCGGCAGCGTCATGACGCCAATTTCGTCGTTCGCCACGATCGGCCTTCCGGAACCAGCCGGCAGGTCTGGCGCTCGGTCGCCGACGACCATGCGGCCTGCTCGATCGCAGCACGGGTCGAGGTCGCCCGCGGCGCCCAGAAGACCGACGGTGAGCAGTCGCTGAAGGGCCTGCTCCTCTCCCGCGCCGCCACGATCAACGCCAAGCCCGAGCTCGAGATCTTCGCCGACGACGTCAAATGCGCGCACGGCGCCACCGTCGGCGAGCTCGACCGCGACGCCCTCTTCTACATGGCGAGCCGGGGCGTGCCCGACGCTGAAGCCAAGGCGCTACTGACCCGGGCCTTCGTCGCCGACGCGATCGACCGGATCGGGGAGGAGAAAGTGCGCGAGGCGTTCCATTCGAACGTCGAGGGATGGTTTGGAGGTCGGTCATGAGCCCCACTCCGTTCGGCCTGAGCTTGTCGAAGGCCCTTCTTTCTTCGCTTGCCGTCCGAGGAGAAGGAAAGGGCTTCGACAAGCTCAGCCCGAACGGGGCTGGGCATAGCCGGAAGGCGAATTGATGGACATGGCCGTCTCCACTCGCCCCCTCGACCATGTCGCCGACTTCCCGGCCATTCCCGAGGGCTGGTCCTATCTCGACACCGCCGCGACGGCCCAGAAGCCCCAGGCGGTTATCGACGCGATCGCCCGCGGCTATTCGGAAACCTACGCAACCGTCCATCGCGGCGTCTACCAGCGCTCGTCGGAGATGACCCTCGCCTTCGAGGCGGCGCGGCGGCGGGTCGCCGGCTTCATCGGCGCGCCCTCGCCCAATGAAGTGGTGTTCGTCCGCGGTGCCACCGAAGGGATCAACCTCGTCGCTCAAAGCTGGGGCGGGACCGTCCTGAAGCCGGGCGACCGGATCATGCTGTCGGCGCTCGAGCATCATTCCAACATCGTCCCCTGGCAGCTGATCGCCGAACGGACCGGGGCCGGGATCGACGTCGCGCCGCTGACGCCGGACGGCCGGATCGATCTCGACGCGATGGCGGCACAGCTCAGCGAGCGGCACAGGATCGTCGCCCTCGCCCACGTCTCCAACGTGCTCGGCTCCGTCCTCGACGCGAAGCGGGCCGCGGCGCTGGCCCACGAAGTCGGCGCCTTGCTCCTGCTCGACGGCTGCCAGGCGGTGCCGCGAATGCCGGTGAACGTCGCCGACATCGGCTGCGACTTCTACGTCTTCTCCGGCCACAAGCTCTATGGCCCGACCGGAATCGGCGTGCTCTGGGGCCGAACCGAGCTGCTCACCGATATGCCCCCCTGGCAGGGCGGCGGCGCGATGATCGACAAGGTCGGCTTCGAGCGCACCACCTACGCGCCGCCGCCGGCGCGGTTCGAGGCCGGAACGCCGCACGTCGTCGGAGTGCTCGGGCTCGAGGCGGCGGTCGGCTATGTCGAGCGGATCGGCCTCGAGGCGATCGGCGCCCACGAAGCGGCTTTGGTGCGCCAGACCCGGGAGGCGCTGGGCTCGCTGAACAGCGTCCGCCTGTTCGGGCCGGACGATTCCGCCGGAATCGTCAGCTTCGCGATGGAAGGGGTGCATCCGCACGACATCGGCACCATATTGGACGAGAGCCGGGTGGCGATTCGGGCCGGCCATCATTGCGCCCAGCCGCTGATGGCGGAGCTCGGCGTCGACTCGACCGCCCGGGCGAGCTTCGGGGTCTATAACGGCCCGGGCGACATCGCCGCTCTGGTGCGCGGGCTGGAACGGGTGAGAAGGATTTTCGGGTGAACGAGGAGCGCAGGATCGAGGTCGAGGAGGTGGACGCCGTGCAGTCGCCGCCCAAGGCGCGGGTCGGCGACTCGTTCGAGCGCAAGCGCGACTATCTCGAGGGCTTCCTCGCCCAGCAGAAGCCGGCCGAGCCCGCTTCGGCCGACCTTTACGAAGCCGTGATCGAGGCGCTGAAGGACATTTTCGACCCCGAGATACCGGTCAACATCTACGATTTGGGCTTGATCTACGGCGTCGAGATCACCCCCGAGAATCACGCGCTCGTCAAGATGACGCTGACCACGCCGAATTGCCCGGTCGCCGAATCCATGCCGGGCGAGGTCGAGCTTCGGGTCGGCTCGGTGCCGGGCGTCGGCCATGCCGAGGTCGAGCTGGTCTGGGATCCGCCCTGGGACCCTCAGAAGATGAGCGACGAAGCCAAGCTTGAACTGGGGATGCTATGAGCGAAGTCACTGCCGCCCCCCGCCGCGCCCGCCGGGCCGCGCTCGCCCTCACCCCCGCCGCCGAGGCCCGGGTCGCCACACTGATGGCGCGGGCGCCCGAAGGCACGGTCGGAGTGAAGCTGTCGACTCCGCGGCGGGGCTGCTCGGGCCTTGCCTACAGCGTCGACTATGTCGCCGAAGCCAGCCCGCTCGACGAGCGCATCGACACGCCGGCCGGCCCCTTCTTCATCGACGGCGCCTCGATCCTCTATCTGATCGGATCGACGATGGACTGGCGCGAGGACGATTTCGCCGCCGGCTTCGTCTTCGAAAACCCCAATGCCAAGGGCCAGTGCGGCTGCGGCGAAAGCTTCACCGTCTGAGAGGCCGTCCAAGGCGGCCGTTCCCCGGCGAAGGCCGGGGTCCAGGCGTCCCAGGCGGGGCGCTGCAAACCTGGGCCCCGGCCTTCGCCGGGGAGCAAGGCGGTAACATGGTTAGTTCGCCGTTAAGCATGTTCGGCTATGCTGCCTCCAACAGGTTCGGAGGACGCGATGAACGACCGCGATTTCCTGCTCCAGGTCCAGGGCTACGGGCTGATGACCGCCGAGGTCGCTTATTATCTGCCCGACCACCCCAAGCTCATCCAGCTGTTCGTCTGGCAGCAATATGACATCGCCCCGCGCTTCCCGGTCCTCCACCGCTTCCTCGACCATTGGCGGACCGACATCGAGGCGGTGCTCCACTCCGTCCGGGTCGCCCACCAGCATCTCATCCGCCCCGCCGAATGGCGGGCTGTGGATGGCGTGATCAGCATCAATTAGGCTACCGTCCCGCCGCGGAGCGGGAGGAAGCCATGAAGCGAAATTGGACGATCCTTGCGGCTTTGGCCTTGGCTGCGCCCGCCGCGGCCAACGACAGCACCGCCGAGCATGCCGCCGGCGGCCTCGTCCTCACCCGCACCGCCGACATCGACATGCTCTCCGAAGATCTGTTCGTCTCGGCCGCCGAGGTGCGGGTGCGCTACGTCTTCCGCAACCGCTCGCCGAGGGAGATCCGCACCCTCATCGCCTTTCCGATGCCCGACCGGGATTTGAACGAGGAGCGGGAAATGGACGTCGCTTACCCTTCGGGCTTCGCGACTCGGATCGACGGCCGGGCGGTGACGATGAAGGTCGAGCGTAAGGCGATGGTCGGCGGTGTCGACCACAGCGCGCTCTTGCGCTCGCTCGGCCTCGCCTTCGATGCCGACAGCGAGGCGCTCGGCCGCCTGAAGCCGGCGGACAAGGAGAAGCTGATCAGGCTCGGTCTCGCGGTGCGCGACCAAAGTTCGGGCGAGGAGGCGGCGACCTATCTGGAGCCGGTCTGGAGCGTCAGGGAAAGCTGGTTCTGGGAGCAGCGCTTCCCGCCCGGCCGCGACCTTGTCGTCGAGCATCGCTACGCACCGGGCACCGGCGGAAGCGTCGATGCCGCCCTGGCGTTCCCCGAATTCCGCGCCAGCCCCGAAGGCAAGGCCATGATCCGCGAATATTGCGTCGACCCCGCCTTCCTCGCCGGCCTCGACCGGCTGCGCCGCCGGAGCCCGGCCACTCCCGAGCAGAGGATCGGCTACATCCTCACCACCGGCGGCAATTGGCGGTCGCCGATCGGCGTCTTCCGGCTGGTCGTCGACAAGGGCGGGCCGTCGAACCTGGTCAGCTTCTGCGGCGAGGGCGTGCGCAAGATCTCCCCCACCCGCTTCGAGATCCGCCGCAAGAACTGGCGGCCGGACCGGGACCTCAAGATCCTCATCGTCCAGGCCCGGCCGCTCTGATCCGGGCTCAGAAGCCCAAAGTGAAGCGGATCGCCGCGCCGAGATCGGCGTCCATCGCCGCGACATTGCCCGGGTGGCGGCGGGCGAAGGCGTTGGCGCTGAGATGGCCGGCGCCGGCCAGCATGTCGAAACCATAAGCGGCCTCGAGGTCGATCTCGCGGCCGGTCGGGGCGAGGTTGAGGAAGCGGCTCTCGTAGCCGGCGGTCAGGCTGTCGTAGCTGTAGGAGACGGGCACGTTCAGATCGAACCCGCCGGAGCGCACCCGCAGCGGCTGCATCAGCCGTAAAGCGAAGCGGTCGCCGGGGCGCAGGGCGCCGGTCCGGGCCAGGTCCATCGACCAGGCGTCGGTGGCGAGGCGGCCGCCTTGGGCGAGGCCGGCGGCGGCCGGAACATTCGTCCAGCCCAGGCGGTATCCGGCCGAAGCGTCCCAGCCGCGGCCGAGGGCGACATGGGCGCCGGCGTCGGCGAACCAGCTGGTCGAGCCGCCGACTCCGATCAGCGGCGAGAAGCGCGCTCCGAACACCGTCGACCGCTCGTCGAGGCGGGTTGCGCCGAGGCTCAGCCTGGCCCGGCCGAAGCGGCGGTCGGCGGCGAGCGCGACGATCCCGTAACGCGGCTGGACGACCGATCGGTCGAAACCCGGCTGGAGCACCTCGCCGCGCTCGGCGGTGACGGTAAGGCCGATCCGTCCGACCCGTTGGCGAGCGCCGAGGGCGCCCGACGAATCGCCCTGGAAGCCCATGCGGCTCATCGGGTCGCGGGCGACCAGGAAGGAGTCCTGATAATGGCCGGTGAGCCGGCGCTCGAGCGTCTTGCCGCTTTCGGCGAGCCCCAGCGCCATGGCCAGGCGCGGCGTGATCCGGCTGATCGCGACTCCGGAAAGCACCCGCGCCTTGCGGGAATCCTCGTAGGTGAGGCCCAGCTGGGCGAGTCCGACCTGCGGCTGGCCGGTCAGCTTGCGGTCGACGGTGATCGAGACGGCGACTCCCCGCGCTCCGGCGGTGGCGGTGCTGAGCCCGGGCTGCAAGGCGCGGCCGAGCGGCCGATCCTGCTCCGCGCGCTGGAGGGCAGAGGCGAGAGTCATCGTATAGGCGCGCGAAAAGCCGTCGAGAACGACCATTCCGCCCAGGGCGGTCCTGGCGTCGCCCATCGCCGTCGATCCCTGACCGGTGCCGGCGGCGACATCGACCGCCTGGCCGCCGGGAAGGCTGAGCGTGCCCTGCGGCTGGAAGGCCCGGTCGATATTGAGAATGCCCCGGCCGAACAGGGCGTCGGCGCCCGCCGCGCCCGCATCGTCGGCGCTGTTCAGAAGGATCGCCATGATCTGCTGGCCGGTGAGGTTGGGGAAGGCCCCGGCCAGCAACGCCGCCGCGCCGGTGATCACCGGCGCGGAGAAGGAGGTGCCGGACCAGAGGAAGGTGGCGCCGGTCTGGTCGGGCGCGCGGACCTGGACCCCGATCGCGACGAGAAAGCGCGAGGCGCCGGTGCCGGCCTTGTTGGAGAAGCTCGCCATGTTGCGCGACGAGTTCATCGCCCCGGCGATGATGACGTTGCCCGCGTTGGAGGCGGACAAAGCGAAGGCTTCGGGATTCTCGCCGCCAGGATCCTCGCCGGAATTGCCGGCCGAGAGGACGATGAGGATTCCGGCCGAGGCCGCGCGCGCGATCGCGGCATTGACGATTGCGCTGGGATCGGGACCGCCCAGGGAGATGTTGATCACCTTGGCGCCGTTCGTCCTCGCGAGGTCGATCGCCTCGGCGATGTCCGGATCATGGTGCGTGCAGCCGTCGTCGGGATCGCAATCCTTCGGATCCGAAGTGTTGAACGACATGATCGTCGAGTTGAACGCGACTCCCAGGATGCCGCTGCCGTTGCGCGCCGCGGCCGCCACCGCGGCGACCGCCGTGCCGTGACCTTCGGTGTCGGTGATTCCGCGGTTGGCGACCAGGTCGCGGCTCGCGGGATCGATCTTGCCGGCGAAATCGGGAAGATTCGGATTGATGCCGCTGTCGACGACCGCGATCTTCACGCCCAGGCCGGTCGCTCCGGCATTGTAGGCGCTGATCGCCGAGTGCGAGTTCGCGCCGTTCGAGCGCTGATATTCGGCGTCGTTGAAGCTCGACCCCACCGGCGGAGGAGGCGGGGGCGGTGGGGGCGGCGGCGGCGGTGGCGGGGGCGGCGGCGGGACCGGCGCCGGCACGGGTGGGATCGGAGCGGGACCACCGCCGCCGCCGCCGCCGCAGCCCGAAAGGACGAGCGCGGCCGCGCCGGCCGACAGGAGCAGCATCTTGGGTCTGAGCCTTGCGTTCATCGCGGCCTCTCCGGCTAACCGGTTCTAAATTTTAGGGTTTTCCAGTTTCTCCTTATGGCGTCGATGCTTTCAATTTGCTGAAGGCGCCGCCGGCCCTATGAGCGCGCTCATGCTGCCCGCTGCCCTCTCCTCGATCGACTGCTGGATCTTCGACCTCGACAACAGCCTCTATCCGGCTTCGGCCAACCTGTTCGAGCTGATCGACGTCCGAATGGGCGAGTATATCGCAAAACGCCTCAATTGTACCGCGGCCGAGGCGAGGGTCGTCCAGAAGGGTTTTTTCCGCGACCACGGCACCACCCTCGCCGGCCTGATGAAGGAGCATGGCGTGGAGCCACGGGACTTCCTCGATTATGTCCACGACGTGGATTTCGCCCGGCTCACCGCCGACCCCCGGGTGGTGGCGGCGCTGGACCGGCTGCCGGGGCGCAAGTTCGTCTTCACCAACGGCGACGAGACCTATGCGCGGCGGGTGCTCGCCCGGCTCGGCCTCGCCACCGCCTTCGACGCGGTCCACGCCATCCACGCCATGGATTATGTCCCCAAGCC
>Ga0190273_10000073_pt1 | contig 55692 bp, 50 predicted proteins | sample Popmic504IS_FD_134513 | JGI IMG/M metagenome (GOLD analysis project Ga0190273, IMG submission 134513) | Populus adjacent soil microbial communities from riparian zone of Shoshone River, Wyoming, USA - 504 IS | ecosystem: Environmental > Terrestrial > Soil > Riparian zone > Trees stand | place...
CGGCCGGCGATGCTCCGTTCCAAGTGACGGTCTTCGGGCAATCTGTGCCGCCGCTTGTGGTGTCACGGGTTGAAGCCATTCCAGCGGGCGCCGCGAAAGGTAAGGTCCTCTCGGAAGGCGGCAGCGGGCGGCTTGTCTTGACCCTCACCAATCTCGGCGATGCATCCGTGGACGGCGCAACCTCGCCTGTGACGGTGGTGGACGAACTTCCCGAGGGTGTCGAAGCGACTGGGGTCAACGGCTTCGCCGGCCCACAGAACAACGCTGGACCGGTTGATTGCGCCGTGGAAGCGAGCGACCTCGTGATTTGTAAATACGAAGGTGTCCTGCGTCCTTACGATGCAATTGAAGTCGAAATTCGGGTTAGCCTCACTGGCGAACCTGTCGGTAACCCAGGAACGGTAACGGTGTCGGGGGGCACGGCACCGAGCGCCACTGTGGGTCAGGAGATAAAGGTTTCTCCTGAGAAAGTTCCCTTCGGATTCGAATTGTTCTCAATGCGGGCAGAAGAAGAGGGGGGTGCCCCAACTACTCGCGCAGGGCGGCATCCGTTCCAGGTGTCCACCACCATTCAGTTCAATTCAGGGCCGCCGAATCCAGGCGCCACGCGCAGGGAAGTGGTCGTCGAACAACCAGCACTGCCAAAAAACCTGCGCTTCCCACTCCCCGCTGGACTCATTGGCGCCGTAAAAGGAGCTCCTCAATGCTCCATGGAGCAGTTCTTCGAAATCACCGGGACCAACGCTTGCCCGGATGAGAGTGCGATCGGCGTCGCTTCCACCACGGTGATCGAACACTCGATCCTGGGGTTGGTTCGACTTGCTGTTCCCCTCTTCAATCTTCCGCCGGGGGAGGGGGAGCCGGCTCGGTTCGGTCTCGTTGTGGTCGGCGTCCCAGTCGTCATCGATACGGCGGTCGATCCGAACAACGAGTACCGCATCATCGCCGAGGTGAACAATGTTCCTCAGGTTGCGCAATTCCTTTCGAGCACCGTCGTCATCTGGGGTACTCCAGGAGATCCCAGACACGACATGTCCCGAGGCTGGAACTGCGTATACACCTTGGAAATCCTCGGCCCCTGTCAGCGTCCACCCAACCTGGGAGAAACCGCCTTCTTGAGGCAGCCCGTGTCCTGTGTGACGCCGTTCGATTTCAAAGCCGAAGGCGAACCTTGGAACACCCCGTTCGGGAGCGTCATTGCCAGAGCCGAATCGCCTGGCGAAAAGATGGAAGCTTGTAATCAGGTGCCCTTTGATCCAACGATAAACGCCTCACCGACGAACAGGTCGGCTGGAGGGTCAAGCGGGCTGAGCTTCCAGCTCGACATGCCCAATGCCGGGCTCCGCAACAAAGACGCGATCGCGGAAGGACAGGCGAAAAAAGTTGAAGTGAGCCTGCCCGATGGGATGACGATCAACCCCTCACAGGCCGAAGGACTTGGCGTCTGTAGCCCGGGGCAGTACGCGCAAGAGAGATTCGACTCTGGTGCGGGAGAGGGCTGCCCGGAGTCGGCGAAGATCGGGACCGTCGACATCTCAACTCCTCTGGTTGAAGAGGAAGCACACGGTGCGGTTTACGTAGCGAAGCCCTTCGACAACCCATCCAACTCCCTGCTGGCGCTGTACATGGTCGCGAAGATCCCGGACCGGGGGATCCTCGTCAAACAGGCCGGCCAGGTTAAGCTGAACCCGGGGACGGGGCAGATCGTCACGACGTTCAACAACCTGCCACAAATTCCGTTCGAATCGTTCAAGCTGAATTTCTTCGGCGGCAACAGGGCTCCGCTGGTGACGCCCGCCAAGTGCGGTACCTACGACATCGTCGCCAGGTTCACCCCCTGGCACGCTTCGGACCCCGACGATCCGCTGCCGACCGAGGTCATTACCAGGACCAGCTCCTTCAAGGTCGACAGTGGCGCAAATGGCAAGCCCTGCCCAAGCGGAACGCCGCCCTTCAAGCCAGGCTTCGTCGCCGGCACCGAGAACAATGCGGCCGGCAAGTACTCGCCGTTCACCGCCCGGCTGACCCGGAACGACGGTGAACAGGAGTTCACCCGCTTTTCGATGAAGCTGCCGAAAGGCGTGATCGGCAAGCTGGCAGGGATCCCGTTCTGCTCGGACGCGGCGATCGCCGCTGCCCGGGAGAGGACCGGCCAGAACGGCGCGCAGGAAGAGCTCGACAGCCCCAGCTGCCCCGCCGCCTCCCAGATCGGGCGCACCTCGGTAGGCGCCGGCGTGGGACCGTCCCTCACCTACGCCCCCGGCAAGATCTACCTCGCCGGGCCCTACGGGGGAGCGAAGCTCTCGATCGCGGCGATCACGACGGCCAAGGTCGGTCCCTTCGACCTCGGCACCGTCGTCATCCGCCAGGCGCTGAAGGTCGACCCCGAGACCGCGGAAGTAACGACCGACGGCTCGAGCTCGGACCCGATCCCGCACATCCTGCAGGGGATCGTCACCCACGCCCGTGACATCCGCATCTTCGTCGACCGGGACAACTTCGTCCTCAACCCGACGAGCTGCGAAAAGATGACCGCGGACGCCTCGGTGGTCGGGTCGGGCACGGACTTCGGCTCTGCGGCAGACGACCAGCCCGTCGACGTCTCCTCGCCCTTCCAGGCCGCCGACTGCGCCAGCCTCGGCTTCAAGCCGAGGCTGAAGCTCTCGCTCCGAGGCGGAACCAAGCGAGGGGCGACGCCGAAGCTGAAAGCCGTCCTCACCGCCCGCAAGGGCGACGCCAACATCGGTCGCGCCCAGGTGACCCTGCCGCACTCGGCCTTCCTCGAACAGGCCCACATCCGCACCGTCTGCACGCGGGTCCAGTTCCGGGCCGGCGGGGGCAACGGCGAAAAGTGCCCGAAGGGGTCCATCTACGGGCGCGCCAGGGCGATCTCGCCGCTGCTCGACGAGCCACTCGTCGGGCCGGTCTACCTGCGCTCGTCGAACCATCCGCTGCCGGACCTGGTGGCGGCCCTGAGCTCGCCGAGGGTCGACATCAACCTCGTCGGGCGGATCGACTCGATCAACGGCCGCATTCGCAACACCTTCGACTCGGTCCCGGACGCCCCGGTGACGAAGTTCACCCTGGAAATGCAGGGGGGGCGCAAGGGCCTGATCGTCAACAGCACCAACATCTGCAAAGGCAAGAACCGGGCACTGGCCAACTTCAAAGGCCAGAACGGCCGACGCCACGAATTCAAGCCGCTCGTGAAGACGCGCTGCGGCAAGGGCAAGAAGCGCAAGCACAAGCGCTAGGAGCCGGGCGGGCGGCTCGAGCCGCCGGGTGGTACCAGGTGGGTGATCCGACTCATGTGATTCGTCGTAGGAACTGCCGGGTACCCCAGCCTCAGAGCCAACGAACAAGGAGCCCGAAGCAATGCGTGACGACACCTACCGCGATTCCTCTCCCGCCAGCCTCTACGCCGGCCTGATCGGCGCCGTCCTCCTGGTCGCCGGGATCATCGGCTTCTTCTACAGCGCTTCCTTCGGGAGCCCCGGCAACGTCGACGCTGTCCTCGGCATCCTCGACGTCAACGCCTGGCACAACCTCGTCCACATCCTCAGCGGCGTCGCCGGCCTGGCCGCCTACGCCTCGGGACCGCGCGCCTCGCGCACCTACGCCCTGGTCTTCGGCGTCGTCTACATCGTCGTTGCGATCTACGGCTTCATCATCGGCAACCACGAGTCGATCCTCGGCTTCATCCCGGTCAACACCGAGGACAACATCCTCCACGTGATCCTCGGCGTGCTCGGCGTCGGTGCCTACGCGGCGAGCGACCCGGACGTGGAAACGCGGACGCGCACGGGGGCGACGCGGGCGGCTTGATGCAGTTCGCTTAGATTGGGCCGGTGGCGACCGGCGAATTCACCGCAGCCAGGGGCGATCGGGGGACCGACTTCCGTTTCGCCTCCTGGGCGGTGGCCCGGTCCTTTGCGCTCGCTCTCTACATTCTCGCGCTGGGCCTCTGGAGCGCCCGCTACGGGATCCCGGTCCAGCGCGAGCTGGTCATCCTCTGGACCTGCGGCGCGCTTGCCTGCGTCTCGATCGGCCGGCCGCCGCGGGACATCCTCCAGCTCGTCCTCGACTGGCTGCCGATCGTCGCCGTGCTGTGGGCATACGACCTGACGCGCGGGATAGCCGACTCGCTGGGGATCGGCGTCCACTACCACCCGATGATCGACTTCGATCGCTTCCTCTTCGGCGAGGTGCCGACCGTGTGGTTGCAGGAACATCTCTACGAGCCGGGGGTGGTGCGCTCGTGGGACGTCCTCTTCACCCTCGTCTACACCTCCTACTTCATCGTTCCCTTCGCGCTGGCCGGGTTTCTCTGGGCGCGCGACCGGCTTGCCTTCCTCGCCTTCGTGCGGCGCCTCGTCACGCTCGCTCTCGCCGGGCTCGCCACCTACATCCTCTTCCCGGCGGCACCGCCGTGGTTGGCCGGCGAAATGGGACTGATCGACGAAGTGCACCGGACGACCGCCCGCGGCTGGGAAGTGCTCGGGGTCGGCACCGCCTCCCTCTTCTCCAAGGGCCAGGCGGCGAGCAACCTGGTCGCGGCCGTCCCCTCGCTGCACTCGGCCTTCGTGATGCTGGTGGCGCTGTTCCTCTGGGGACGGGTTCGTCCCTGGGCGCGACCCCTGCTGATGCTGTATCCGCTGGCGATGGGGGTGGCGCTGATGGCCACTGGGGAGCACTACTTCTTCGACGTCATCCTCGGCTGGCTCTACGCCGGCGCGGTGATGGCCGCTTGGGCCTGGTGGGAACGCCGGCGCCGGGAGGAGCTAGCGCCGGCGGAGGCGAAGGCTGCGGCTTAGCCGCAGCGGCGGTCCCTGCCGCCCGGCATCGGTGAGCGAGACCTTGACCGGGAAGGACCGGTCACCGGACCGCCGGTGGGTCCGCACGATCCTGCGGCCGGCCTTCGTCAAGCGCAGTTGCAGCTTCGGCGTCCGGCCGTTGGGGATGCCGTAGGCGCCGCGTGCCAGGACCCGCCGCCCGACCCGAAGGCTGATCTGGCCGCTGCAGTCGCCGCCGCGGCACTGGAGGCGAAGCGCCACCGTTTTGCGGCCGGCGACCGGCCGCTGCACCAGCGAGGCGACCCCTGGCTTGGCGCCGCCGCTGCCGCTGCCGGGCTTGGCTGCCGAACCGCTGGCCGGAGGCGGAGGCCCGGCCGTGGGGTTGCTTGGCGCCTGCACAAGCCCGCCGAGCGCACCCGGCTGCTCCAGCACCGGCAGCCGCAGTCGCAGGTTCGAGACCGTGATCGGGCCCTGCAGGTTCGACGGCCGGGCGTAGGGCGGGTCGGACGGCAGCAGCTCCAGCTTCACCGTGCTGCCGGGGGCGAAGCGGTAGCCCTGCGGGTGCAGCTGGAAGACGACCCCGGCGCCGCCGCTGCCGGGCCGCAAGAGGCCGCGGGCGACCAGCCGCTCTTCGCCGCCGGGGAGGACGTCGAGGAGGCGGGCCGCCAGCTCGGAGTCGACGTTGGCGGTGGCGATGTCGGCGACGATCGTCGGTGAGCCCAGCAGGGTGAACCCGGGAGCCGGCACTTGCAGGCGGTAGTTGGCGGTCCCCGGCTGGTCGGCGCCGGAGGCGGTGGCGCAGGCGTCTTTTTCAGCGATCGGGTCGAACTTTTTGCCGATCGCGGGATCGCCCGAGCCCGGCACGATCGTCTGCGCCGCGACGCCGTCGAGGGCGATCTCACCGGGGGAGAGGTCCTGCCAGCTGGCGGCTTTGTAGGGGCCTTCGGAGGGAGCGCTCTCGGGGCAGGTGGTGGTCAGCGCCTCGGCGCTGGAGGTGGGCGCGGCCCCGATCCCCTTCAGGTAGTGGTCGAACCAGGCGTTCGCCCGCTGCCGGAAGAGGGCCTCGTCGGCGGGCTTGTTCTGGCTGCGGTCGTGGCCGTCGTCCATCAGGAAGAGGGAGATCGGGTCGCCCGGGTACTGGGCGCGGGTGCGGTTGTAGAAGCGCACCGCCTCGTCGACCGGGAAGAGGTCGTCGTTCCAGCCGTTCTGGATCAACAGCGGCGCCGGCGGCTGCGAATGGTCGATGTAGTAGGAGGAGTGGTAGGTGGTGATCTGGTCGAGGATTTCCTGCGCCTGGGGTTTGGCCTCGTAGGGCTCGCCGCTGCTGATCAGCGTGTACCAGCCGGTCAGGTCCGCTTCGGGGTCGGTCCCCGGCAGGGCGTAATTGCTGAGCGTGGCGCCGAGGCCGTAGAGGCCGGTCACGTAGGAGGCCTTCTCGATCCCGATCCGGGCGTTGCCGGCGGGCCCTTTGTAGGGAGAGTCGGCGACGAAGTCGAGCGTGCTGCCGTTCGGCATCAGCGAGTAGGCGAGGTCGCTCCAGGGCCACTGCGGCACCGCGACGGCCAGTTCCATCGCCTTGCCGCCGGGGCTTTCCCAGGGCACGAGGGTGCCGCCGGGGAGCATCGTGCGATTGCGCAGCGTCGCCAGCGCCAGCGACAGGCCGCCCCCGTAGGAAACACCGGTGGCGCCGATCTTCCGCGGCTGCGCCACCCCCTGGTCGGCGAGCAGCGAAATCAGGTACTGGGCGTCGCGGACTTCGTAGCGGTCGTCCATCAAGTGGTTGTAGCCCTTGCCGCAGGCGAGCAGGTTGAGACGGTCGGGATCGCTGCTGCCACAGGAGTTACCCCAGCCCCGGTCGCTCATGCTGAAGACCGCGTAGCCCGCTTCGGCCCACTGCCGGACCCGCGCGTCCTCGAGGCCGATCTTGCTCCCGCCCCAGCCGTGGAAGAGCCCGATCAGGGGATAGGGTCCGTCGGCGCCGCCCGGTTCGGGCGGCAGGACGACGTTGAGGTCGATCTTCGTCTGCCCGTCCCAGGTGGTCGTCTCCCCCGCGCAGAGGCGTACGTTGCCGGCGCTGGGTTGGGCGGCGCAGCTGACGTCCCCGCCGTAGAGGGTGGGGAAGCTCGCCGACGCGCTAGGGGCGGCCACGAGGGCGACCAGCACCGCGACTCCTCCCAGGAACCCCTTCACGCCGCTCTTCTACCCAGAAGCCGGTACCGCAATCGAAGCGTGGCTTAGGTGAGGTTGCGGGAGAAGCTTTTCTCCAACGCCTGGGTGCCGTCTTCGCCGGGGACGGTCTTGTCGAGGCGCATCAGGGCGTCGCGGCCGGCGATTTCCAGGGTCGCCACCTGGTTGTCGAAGTAGGGGCCGTCGAGGGTCCGCCAGCGGATGCCGGGGTCCTCGGCCTTCGCCAGCTTGGCCAGCAGCCTCGTGAAAACCATGAGCGGCTTGCTGAAGCCCCAGCGCACCACCCGCCGCTCTTTTTCATCGAGGGGGTTGCGGTAGGGCGAGCAGACCGCCTGGTAGACGGGGCTCCGCTCGGTCCCGCTGCCGTCGGCGGAGGCGGGGAAGCCGACCTCGGCCAGGTAGGCGTGGTGGACGTCGCCGGAGAGGACAACGATCGAGGCCGGCGCCTTGCCGCGCTTCCCCGTCGCCACCTCGTGCAGCAGGTCACGCAGCTTCGCGAAGGACTCGCTGAAGGCGGGCCAGTGGTCAAAGTCGACTTCGCGGCGCAGCTTCTCGCTGGCCCAGGCCAGCGGCTTGCCCCAAGCGCCCTCGACGAGCTTCTCGTTCCAGGCCTCGAGCCGGTCGAAGGCGGGGGAGAGGAGCCAGGGGACGGTGGTGCAGATCAGCAGGTGGTCGAAGTCGCCGGTGGCGTGCTCGACGATCCATTCCCACTCTTCGTCGTCGACCATCGCCCGCCGATCCTCCTCCAGCACCCGGCCGGCGCGGGCGTCGATGAAGATCGCCCGCGTCTTGCCGAAGTCGCGGCAGAAGCTCCAGCGGGTGCCGGAGCCGGTCGACTGGATCCGGTGCGCCCAGGGAAAGATCTCCTCCTCGCCCTTCTGGTTGCCGCGGACCTGCTGGTAGAGCTCGTTGTCGGCGAGTTCGCGCGGGGAGAGGTTGCCGAGGTGCTGGTAGATCCAGTAGCTGGCGATGCAGCCGACCGCGCGCCGGTGCCACCAGGACTTCTGCTGCATCTCCAGCAGCCAGCCGCGGGAGATGTTCCAATCGTCGCTCATGTCGTGGTCGTCCCAGAGCATCGAGACCGAGAGCGTCGAGAAAAGCCAGCGGATCAGCGGCTCCTCCCAGCTCTCCTGGTAGAGCCAGGTGTACTCCTCGAAGTCGGTCACCTCGTCGTATGGCTGGGTGTCGGTGCCCCGCCGTTCTTTGATCTTTTTGCGGGTCTTCGGCGAGCCCTCATCGACGTAGACCTGATCGCCGAGCAAGAACAGCTGGTCGGGCCAGTCGTCACGCTCACCGGCCGTCATCTGCTTGGCGAGGACCCAGAGCGCGTCGACCTCGTGACCCTCTTCGGTCTCGTCTTTCGGTTCGGTGAAGGGCGCCTCGTGGGGCACCGCGACCCGGCAGGAGCCGAAGCAGATGTCGAGGTCCCGCTCGGCGTCGACGGTCTGGATCGCGCTCGGCGGCAGCTCGGAGCCGGGCTCGGGCCAGCGCATCTCGCCGTCGAGCCGGACCTCGTACTCGTAGCGCGAGGCGGGATCGAGGCCGTCGATGCAGACGAGCGCGAAGTGGTGGCCCTCGACGCGAAAGGTGGGCTCGCGGCGGCCGAGGATCTCGACCTCGCAGGCGTCGCTGGTCTCGACCCAGATCGTCGCCTCCGTCTCGGAGACGTAGCGCAGCAGCGGTCCTAGGACGATCTCGGGCATGCCTTCGACGCTACCCCATTGGTTTGATTTTTAGATTCGGCCGAGCAGGAGGAGGACGAGGAGGATCAGCGCGATCAGGCCGAGGATCCCTCCGGCGACGGCCACGTTCAGCAGCACCAGCACGATCGCGACGATGATGAGCAACCCGATCAGCGCACCAACCATTTGAACCCTCCCGTTTTCCTGGCGGCGGGAATTCTCCGCAATTGGATCGATTTCCTTAACAAACGGCGGAGGGTCCAGATCCGTCAGGTCCATCTCGAAAGGCGCTGACAGGAGCGGGTCCTGCCCCGTTAAGGGAGAAGTCGTCACCGCCCTACCCTTGGAAGGGATGTCCCGCAGTGGGAAGATCGTGCAATGAGCGAAGCAGCAGCGGAGCCCGGGTTCGCCCGCCTGCTCACCGACGAGCGCCTCACCCGCCGCGCGGTAGGCGGGGACGAGCGCGCCTTCGCGGCGATCTTCCGGCGGTACCATCAGCCGCTCTACCGCTTCTGCCTGGCGATCGTGGGCAACGCCGAGGACGCTCAGGACGCGCTGCAGAACACGATGATCAAGGTGCTGCGGGCGCTTCCCGGCGAGGAGCGCAAGATCGAGCTGAAGCCGTGGCTCTACCGGATCGCGCACAACGAGTCGATCGACCTGCTGCGACGGCGACGGGAGACGCGCGAGCTGAGCGCCGAGCAGGCCGCCCCCGGCTATGGGCTGGCCGAGGACGCGGCGACGCGGGAACGGCTGCGGCGGCTGCTGGCCGATCTGCGGGAGCTGCCGGAGCGCCAGCGCGAGGTGCTGGTGATGCGGGAGCTCGGCGGCCTCGACTTCGAGGAGATCGGCAGCGCTCTGGACACCTCAGGCGCGGTCGCCCGGCAGGCTCTCTACGAGGCGCGGCAGAGCCTGCGCCAGATGGAGGAGGGGCGTGAGATGAGCTGCGCGGCGGTGACCAAGGCGCTGTCGGACGGCGACGGGCGGGTGACCCGTCGTCGCGACGTCCGCGCGCACCTGCGCTCGTGCCCGAGCTGCCGAGCCTTCCGCGACGAAATCAAGGCGCGCCAGCACGACTTGGCGGCCCTCTCGCCGCTGCCGGCGGTCGCGGCGGCCGGGATCCTCCAGGGCCTGGTCGGCGGCTCGGCGGGATCGGCGGTCGGCGGCGGCCTGGCGGCGACCCTCGGGGGCGGGGCGGCGAAAACGATCGGCGCCTCGGCGGCGGCCAAAGGCCTGGCAACGGCTGCCGTGGTGGCCGCGGTCGGAGTCACCGCGGCCGACCGGACCGGCGTTATCCACGTCGGCCTGCCGGGAGAGAAGGATTCCCAGCCGGCGAAGACCGCGCCGGTCGTGCCGGCGCACGGCCACGGCGCTGGCTCCGAGCCCGGCCCGGGCGGGGGTCATGGCGGCGGCATGGACGGCGCCGGCGCGGCGAGCGGTGACAAGGGCGGGCAGAACGCGCAGGTTCACAGCCAGAGCGATGTCGCGGGGGCGGCTGGGGGATCGCATCGCGCAGATCCCGCCGCGGCCCCCGGTCACGGACGCGACCACGTGAACGGGCACGGCGGTTCACAGGCGCAGGGGCCGGCGGTCGAACATCCTCATGGGAAGGGGCATGAAAAGCAGCACCCCGAGGCGGCGACCGGAGGACAGGAAACGGCCGCAGAGCAACAGCCACCGCCGCACGAATCAAGCGGCGACAGCGGGGAGGGCGGCAACAGCGGCGGCGGTAGCGGTGGTGGGGGACAAGTCGCGCCCCCAGTCAGGCCGACGGCCCCCGTCAAGCCCACGGCTCCCGCTGTCCCGGCACCGACTGCTCCTTCTCCTCCCACCACCCCCGCGCCGCCGGAAGAAGCGCCGGGAAAATCTCCCGCAGCGGCCCCTGAGCCGCCCGTGCAGCCGGACATCTCCACCAAGGCAGCGCCCGAATCGGCGCACGGCGCTCCGGTCTTGCCCGAAAAAGGTCCTCGGGCCGAAGGGGACTGACTCTCACCTACCGGGAGGCGCTGAGGGCGGACATCGTCGCCACGACCGAGTCGGCCAGGGCTGAGAGGTCATAGCCGCCCTCGAGCACGGCCCCGACCGGGGCACCCCAGGCGCCCGCGGCCTCGCCGACCAGGGTCGTCATCCGCGCGAAAGACGAAGCCTCCAGGCGGCACTCGGCGAGCGGGTCGTCGCGGTGGGCGTCGAACCCAGCCGAGATCAGCACCAGTTGCGGCTTGAACTCGGCCGCCGCGGGCAGCACCTCCGTTTCGAGCAGCGTGAGCCAGGTGCCCTCCTCGCTGCCGGCGGCTACCGGCAGGTTGATCGTGTAGCCCGCGCCGGGTCCGGAGCCGACGTCGTCGCGAGCGCCGGTGCCGGGAAAGATGCCGCCCTGATGGATGCTGGCGAAGAGGACGTCGTCGCGGCGGCGGAAGATCTCGGCGGTGCCGTTGCCGTGGTGGACGTCCCAGTCGAGGATGAAGACCCGCTCGACGTCCAGCTCGGCGATCGCCAGGGCGGCGGCGACGGCGACGTTGTCGAAGAGGCAGAAGCCCATCGCCCGCTCCGGCTCGGCGTGATGGCCGGGCGGACGGCCGGCACTGAAGCCCACCCCGGCGTCGCCGCGGAGCAGCGCGCGGACCATCTCGCAGGCGCCCCCGGCGGCGCGCAGGGCCGCCTCCCAGGAGGCGGTGCCGGCAAAGGTGTCGACGTCGATCGCGCCGCCGCCGCTTCGGCAGAGCTCGCGGATCAGCTCCACGTGCGCAGCCGGGTGAACCAGCGCCAGCTCCTCCTCGCTCGCCCATGGCGCCTCCCGCCGCTCCCACTCGAGCCAGTCCCGCTCCGCCAGCGCCGCCTCGATCGCCCGCAGCCGGTCCGGCTGCTCCGGGTGCCCCGGCAACCCCTGCCGCGGATCGTGCTCCAGGCAGGCCGGATGGCTGACGTAGAGCATCGCCGCACTGTACCCATAGTCCGGACTTTTTAGACAAAACTCCTTGATCAACAGTTCCTTTTCTAGTACGACCCAGGTATTGGAACACTGCGCTCAGGCGCTTTTTACAAAAAGGAGCAATAATGAAGTGCGTAAAGATCCTCTTTTCCGCTCTCGTGGCGCTGGCTGCCTTCTCGGCAATGGTCGGTACCGCCTCTGCGACCACGCTGACATCACCTAAAGGCACCACCTACACAAGCACGCTCAAATTCCAAAGCACCGGAGCCCTTACCTACACAAGTGCCTTTGGGGGGTTCGGAACGGTGTCCTGCAAAAGCTCACTTTTCGAAGTCAAAGTCGAAAAACACGGAGCGGGTATAACAGTGTCCGGCCCTGTGAGCGGCCTGACCTTCAGTGAATGCAGCAACCCGACGACAGTGCTTAAAGCGGGATCTCTGGAAATCCATTCCGTAAACGAAAAAGAAGCAACAGTTACATCGAAAAGCACAGAAATCGTCTGGCATGGAACGCTATTTGGTACGTGCACTTTCACCACGTCAAGCACGGGAACTCATTACGGAACCCTCACAACCACTGCCAGTACCGGGGGTCAAGCACGCCTTGACCTCAAAGCCTCCCTCGCTAGCCCCTGCGGTACGGCGACCCTGGAGGGGTCTTACTCGGTAGTCACTCCGAGCACGCTCTACGTCGACGCCTAGCGAATCACTCCGTCATAGCCGGGCCTGCGCAGCCTCCGATTCAGGCGGCTGCGCAGGCAGGGCACGGGCCCTGGGAGGCAGCCTGCTGGCCATCACGCCGGATTCGCCGAGTCCGCCAAGCCTGACGGTATAGGTCAGCTTTCGCGGACTCAGTGTTGAAGTAGGCCGGCGACGGCTCGCGCTACGCGCTCGCCGCGGGGGGTGAGGGTGTACTCGGTGTGGGGTGGGCGGCCCGGGATCAGGCGGCGCTCGACGATCCCCGCCTGCTCCAGTTGTTCGAGCCGCTCGGAGAGCGTGGTGGGGGAGACGCCGGGGAGGGACTGGCGGAACTCGTTGAAGCGGGCGGCGCCGCTGGAGCAGGCGTAGATCGTCGCCATCGTCCAGCGGCGCTCGAGGATCCCCGCGGTGGTGCGGAGCTCCTGCGGGACCGGCGAGCAGTTGCGGCAGCGGGGGGACATCACCAACTCCTCAGGCCGCCATCGCCTCTTGCCCCTTCTCCGCCGGCTCCAGCGCCAGCCCGAGGACCTCGTCGATGCTCATCACCGGGTGGAAGGTCATCTGCTTGCGCACCTCCTCCGGCACCTCGTCGAGGTCGCCGCGGTTGCGCTCGGGCAGGATCACCTCGGTCAGCCCGGCGGCGTGGGCCGCCAGCACCTTCTGCTTGAGGCCGCCGATCGGGAGCACCCGGCCCTGCAGGGTGACCTCGCCGGTCATCCCGACCGTGTGCTTGACCGGGCGCCCGGTCAGCAGGCTGACCAGCGCCGTCGTCATCGCCGTGCCGGCGCTGGGCCCGTCCTTGGGGATCGCCCCGGCGGGGACGTGCAGGTGGAACTCCCGCTGGAACGCCTCGGCCGGGATCCCGAGCTCCTCCCGGTGCGCCCGCACGTACGAGAGGGCGATCCGCGCCGACTCCTTCATCACGTCGCCGAGCTGGCCGGTCAGGACCAGGCCCTTGTCGCCATCCATCGCGGTCGCCTCGATGAAGAGGATGTCGCCGCCAGCTCCGGTCACCGCCAAGCCGGTCGAGACCCCGGGGATCGCGGTCCGCTCGACCGACTCCTGGAAGTGCTTCTGGCGGCCGAGCGCCTCGCGCAACGCCTCGACGTCGATCGCGATCTTGCCCTCGGCCTCGCCGGAGGCGATCTTCGTCGCCGCCGCCCGCAGCAGCTTGCCGAGCTCGCGCTCGAGTCGCCGCACGCCCGCCTCGCGGGTGTACTCGGAGATCACCATCCGCAGCACCGCGTCGGAGACCTCGACCTCCTCCGGCTCCAGCCCGTTGCGCTTCAGCTGCCGCGGCAGCAGGTAGCCGCGGGCAATCGCCAGCTTCTCCTCGGTCGTGTAGCCGTCGAAGGAGATGATCTCCATCCGGTCGAGCAGCGGTGCCGGAATCGTGTCCACCAGGTTGGCGGTGGCGACGAAGACGACCTCGGAGAGGTCGACCTCGACGTCGAGGTAGTGGTCGCGGAAGGTGTTGTTCTGGGCCGGGTCCAACACCTCGAGCAGGGCCGCCGAGGGGTCGCCGCGCCAGTCGGCACCGACCTTGTCGACCTCGTCGAGGAGGATCACCGGGTTCATCGTCTTGGCGTCGCGCAGGGCGCGGATGATCCGCCCCGGCATCGCGCCGATGTAGGTGCGGCGGTGGCCGCGGATCTCGGCCTCGTCGCGGACGCCGCCGAGGGAGATGCGGACGAACTCCCGCCCGAGGGCGCGGGCGATCGACTCGCCGATCGAGGTCTTGCCGGTGCCGGGCGGGCCGACCAGGGTCAGGATCGCGCCGTTGGCGCGGCTGTCGTCCTCGATCTGGCGCTCCTCGCGCAGCTTGCGGACAGCGATGAACTCGGTGATCCGCCGCTTGACGTCGTCGAGGCCGGCGTGGTCGGCGTCGAGCACCTCGCGGGTGTGGGCGGGGTCGAGCCGCTCCTCGGAGCGCTTGCTCCACGGCACCGCGATCAGCCAGTCGAGGTAGCTGCGGATCATCGAGCTCTCCGGCGACTGCTCGCCCTGGCGCTCCAACCGCCGCAGCTCCTTCTCGGCCTGCTCGGCGACCGCATCCGGCATCCCTGCCTCGGCGATCTCGCGCTCGTACTGGGAGATCAGGTCGACCTCGTCTTCGCCGAGCTCCTTGCGGATCGACTCCATCTGTTTGCGCAGGAAGTAGTCGCGCTGCTGTTTCTGGGCGCCGGACTCGACGTCGTCGCGGATCTTGCTCCGCACCTGCAGCTCGGCCAGGCGCTCGCGCTGCAGCTCGACCGCCAGCTCGAGGCGGGCGGTGACGTCGACGGTCTCCAGCAGACGCAGCTTGCCATCGTTGGAGATGTCGGGGGAGAGGCCGGAGGTGTCGGCCAGCGCGCCCGGCTCCTCGACCGAGCGCAGGAAGGCGGCGATGCGGCCATCGTCGCCGCGGTGCTCGAGGATCTCCTCGACCACGGCGCGGTATTCGCGCACCAGCTCCCGCGTGTGCTCGTCGTCGGGGTGGCCGTCGCGGATCTCCTGCACCTCGACCCGCAGCGTCTCGTCCTCGCCCGGCTGGGGGGCGCCGTTGATCAGGCCGCGGTGCAGCCCGACGACGGTGGCGACCGGGCGGCCGCGGCGGGAGAGGCCGGTCTCGATTACCTCGGCGAGGACGCCGACCCGCCCGTACTCGCCGTCGCGGCCGGGGATCAGGAAGACCCGCTCCTCCTCACCGACGTCGATCGGCAGGGTGGCGGTAACAGTCGGGAAGACGATTGCCTCATCCAGCGGTATCAGCAGATAGCTCATAAGGGAGTCCAATTTCTGTAGTTAGTCCTAGACCAGGATAGCGCCGATGGTTTCCGCGTCAAGTGCCTCGGGAGGCAGAGGCGCGATACGGTCCCCCCGTGGGCAAGGTCAAGTGCCAGATCTCCGTCTCCGCCGACGGCTTCCTCGCCGGGCCGAACCAGAGCGAGGAGCACGGCCTCGGCGAAGGCGGCGAGGCCCTGCACGAGTGGGCCTTCAAGACCCGCTACTTCCAGGAGATCCACGGCCGCGAGGGCGGCGAAGGCGGGGTCAGCGACGACCTCGTCCGCGAAGCCTCGGCCGGCAGCAACGCCGTCGTCATGGGGCGGAACATGTTCGGTCCCGTCCGCGGCCCCTGGACCGAGCCGACGTGGAACGGCTGGTGGGGAGACGACCCGCCCTTCCGCGTTCCCGTCTTCGTCCTCACCCACTACGAGCGCGAGCCGCTGACCCTGGGGGAGACGACCTTCCACTTCGTCACCGACGGGATCGAGAGCGCCGTGCAGCAGGCCCGCGAAGCAGCCGGCGACGGCCACGTCCACATCGGTGGCGGCGGTGAGGCGATCCAGCAGACGATCCGCGCCGGCCTCCTCGACGAGATCATCGTCAACCAGGTCCCGGTCTTCCTCAACGAGGGCGTCCGCCTCTTCGAGGACATCCCGCCGAACGTGAAGGTGGAGCAGACGCGGGTCGTCCAGGGCGACGGCGTCGCCCACCTCTTCTACTCGCTCTCGTACTAGCCCGACCTCGCCGACGAGCGGCGCGATAGGTTCGCCACGTGCCCGCGAAGGTGGCCAGCGATTTCCTGCTCCTTGGGGACCAGCCCCACACCTTGGCCGCAGACCCCCTGGGCTTCGAGGAGATCGTTGACGGCCTCGCCGAACTGATCCTCGAGTCCCGAGAGGCAACCCCGTTCACTTTCGGTATAGAGGGAACCTGGGGGACGGGGAAGAGCACGCTGATGGGCGCTCTGCGCAGGCGTCTAACGGAGAACCCGGAGGTGACCGGTATCCAGTTCAATGCCTGGACCGCTCAAGAAGGCCAAGTTCTCGAGGCGTTCGTCAAGACGGTTCTCAGCGCGATCAAGCCGCGCTACCTGCGGAACGCCCTCTACCGGCGGAAGGCCATCGGGCTTTTGCGCTTCGGGCTCAGCGCTCTCGCCGGCCTGGTCGGGCAGTCGCGAACTGTGGACCGGGTCTGGGACGCCGTGGCCAGCGACCCGCAGGTCAGAAACGAACTGCGGGACCTTCTCCAGGTGACCGTGGCCGCTTGGAGAAAAAGCTCCGGAACCCGGACGCGGCTTCTCTGCGTGTTCGTGGACGATCTCGACCGCTGCGAGCCGAAGGTGGTGGTTGAGGTTTTGGAGGCGATGAAGCTCTACCTGGACGTGCCAGGGCTTGTCTTCGTCGTCGGATACGACGAGGGAATCGTGTCCGAGGTGGTTCTGCGCGACAAGGGCTACAGCGACAAGACGAAAGCCCGCGACTACCTGGAGAAGTTCATCCAGATCTCCTATCGGATTCCCCCGGCTCCGGAGCGGCAGTCCCAAGCGCTGATCGCCGCCCTTCTGGAGTCCTCGGGGACGAGTCAGCTGCTGGGGGAGGTGGAGCGCCGCTTGGTGATCGAAGGCAGCGCCTCGAATCCGAGGAGCATCAAGCGTTTCATCAATCGCTTCGTCCTTGTCTACGGACTCAACCAGCGGTGGAGAGAGGTGGAGCCGCAGGGCCTCGTAAGGGCGCTGCTCCTGCAGATCTACTTCCCCGAGTTCGCGCGGCTCTTGGAGCGGCCGCAAGGAGATCCAGTCGAGGAGTTCCTCGAGTACGCCGTCGCACGGGACATTCTGCTGAGGGAGGCCTTTCAGTCCGACGAGCGGGAACAGGCCGATCGAGCGCTGCTGCGCTATCGGCTGCCGACCACGCAGGAGGGAGGCGGAAGGCCACCGAAAGAGCTGCTTCAGATGCTCGACGAAAGGGTGCGAGTCGAGTTCCCGGAGCTGGCCGCCCGGGAGGAGTTCGTGACCCTGCTGCGTGATCTCTCCCAAGGGAGCGACTGGGAGACGCTGCGGTCCGCCTTCTCCCAAGGGGAGCTGGCCGAGATCGACGTCAGGGACGCTGTGAAGGAACCGTTCTGGCTGAAGCAAGGGTTCGAGGGCCTGCGGGTCCTCTGGGTGGACGACCAGATGACCGAGAACAGGGATCTGGTCACCAGCCTGGAAGCGCTGGGTGCATATGTGGAGTCGGCGGCGGACGGCGAGGAGATGTGGGCCCGATTGGAAAAAGGCCGCTTCGACGTTCTGGTCTCGGATATCGGTCGGGGAAGCAATCCGCAAGCCGGCTTCGAGGAGCTCGAAAGGGCCCAGCACGACGGGGTGCTCGAACTTCCCGCCCGGTTGATCTTCTTCACCCGCGTGATCACCTCCGAGCGGGAGAGCATCGCGAGGCGCCTGGGGGCGAAAATCACCAATGAAGCTGAAGCGATGTTCAACTTCCTCGCTGCTTCTCCTCGCGGCGAGACCTGAGTCCGTCCGCCGGTTCCTGACCGGGCTGGTGGATACGGTCGGACGACTGTGCCCGAATCCGATCCAGAGCTTCTCTACGGCAGCCGCTTCCTCACCGAAGACGCGCCGGCCAGGGAGTTCCCGGAGACGGGGATGGCGGCGCTGGACGCGATGCGGCTGGTCGACGAGGAACTGGTGCTGGAGGGGGACCCGTGGCGCAATCTCGCCACCTTCGTCACCACCTGGATGGAGCCGGAGGCGCAGCGGATCGTCGCCGAGAACCTGCACCGCAACTTCATCGACCACGCCGAGTATCCGATCACCGCCGAGATCGAGCAGCGCTGCATCCGCATGCTCGCCGACCTCTACAACGCTCCGGGGGAGACGACCGGCTGCCGCACCCAGGGCTCCTCGGAGGCGATCATGCTCGGCGCGCTCTCGCTGAAGTGGAAATGGAAGGAGCGCCGCGAAGCGGCCAATAAGACGGTTGACAAGCCCAACCTCGTCTTCGGCGGCGACGTCCACGTGGTCTGGGAAAAGTTCTGCCGCTACTTCGACGTCGAGCCGCGGATCGTCCGCCTGCGCGAGGACAAGTACGTGATCGGGCCCGAGGACGTCGAGCCGCACCTCGACGAGAACACGATCGGCGTCGCCGCCGTGCTCGGCACCACCTTCACCGGCCACGCCGACGACATCGCCGGGATCAACGAGCTGCTGGTGCGGCTGAAAGGGGAGCGTGGGCTCGACGTTCCGCTCCACGTCGACGCCGCTTCGGGCGGCTTCGTCTGGCCCTTCCTCTACCCGAACTCGAAGTGGGACTTCCGGCTCGAGCAGGTGCGCTCGATCAACGTCTCCGGTCACAAGTTCGGGCTCGTCTATCCGGGGATCGGCTGGCTCGTCTTCCGCGAAGAGGCCGACCTCGCCGAGGACCTCGTCTTCTACGAGAACTACCTGGGGAAGACCGACGCCACCTTCACCCTCAACTTCTCCACCGGCGCCTCGATGGTGCTGGCCCAGTACTACAACTTCGTCCGCCTCGGCCGCGGCGGCTACACGTACGTGATGCAGGCGATGGAGCAGAACGCCAGGGCGCTGGCTGAGAAGCTCGAGGCCAACGGGAACTTCGACCTGATCGGGGCGGACAAGGAGCAGCTGCCGCTGGTCGCCTTCAAGCTGCGCGAGGGCAAGGACTACGACGAGTTCGACGTCTCCTGGCAGCTATCGGCCGAGCGCGGCTGGATGCTGCCCGCCTACACGATGCCGCCCGACGCACAGGAGGTGAAGGTGATGCGGGCGCTGGTCAAGGAGACGCTTGGCCGCTCCCAGGTCGACCGCCTCGCCGACGACATTGCCGAAGCCTGCGCGACGCTGGAGGAGAAGGGCGGCGCCCACCCGCAGGAGCGCCACAAGATGAAGCGCACCCCCGGGTACTAAGAGGGGTGGGCTAGCGCGACGGCCACCAAGCCCGGTCGCCGAGCCGGTAGGTGATCGCCGGGATCAGCAGGGCGCGGACGATGAAGGTGTCGAGGAGAACGCCGAAGGCGACGGTGGCGCCGATCTGCGCCAGCTCCTCCAGCGGCAGCAGGGTGAGGGTGGCGAAGGTGCCGGCGAGGATCAGGCCAGCGCCGGTGACGACGCCGCCGGTGTGGACGAGGGCACTCAGGGTGCCCTCGCGGGTGCCACGGGCGGCCGCCTCCTCGCGCGCCCGGGTCATCAGGAAGATGTTGTAGTCGACCCCGAGGGCGACGAGGAAGATGAAGGACATCAGCTCGAGGTTGAAGGCGAGGCCTTCCATCTGCAGGATCTCGGTGAAGGCGAAGGTCGCGAGCCCGAGGGTGGCGGCGAAGGAGGCGACGACCGAGGCGATCAGGTAGGCGGGGGCGACCAGCGCCCGCAGCACCGCGATCAGGATCAGGCCGATGACCAGCAGCACCAGCGGCACGATCAGCTTCGTGTCCCGAGCGTTGGTCTGCTCGATGTCGAGGTACTCGACCGGGATGCCGCCGAGCAGTCCGCCGGGGGCGACGGCGTGCAGCCGCTCGCGGATCTCTTCCACCGCTGCTTCGGCCTCGTCGCCGTAGGGGCTGTCGTGGAGGACGAGGAGGACGACCGCTTTCTCGGCATCATCGGGGACGGGGGTCGGCAAGGCCAGCTGGACGCTGTGCAGGCGCTTCATCGCTGCCAGTACCGCCGGTGCCTCCTCGGCTCCGATCACCGCCGTCAGCGGCGAGCCGAGGCCGGCCGGGAAGTGTCGTTCCAGCGCTTCGGTGCCGCGGGTGGAATCGGTCGGCTTGGTCACTCCCTGCCCGAAGCCGAGATCTTCGTAGTTGGTGAGGTTGCCGAGCGAGAGCGCCGCCAGCAGCGCCAGGACTCCGACGATGATCGTGCGGGACCGCCGCCGCACCAGCCCCGCCACCCGCTCCCACCGGTTGCGTGGTTCCTTTGTCCTGTCAGGCCGGACAAAGGACCCGCGCAACGGGCTCCAGAAGGCGCGGTCGCCGAGGATTGCCAGCAGCGCCGGCAGCAGGGTGAGGGCGGCGGCGAGCATCGTTGCGATCCCGATCGCCAGCACTGGGCCGAGCCAGTGGGTGGACCGCAGGTCGGCGACGAGGAGGACGAGCATCGCCGCGATCACGGTGCCGGCGGAGGCAGCGAGCGCCGGCCGGGTCTCGAGAACCGCTTTCTGGAGGGAGGACTCTTCTCGGTACCTGTGCACGAGGAGCAGTGAGTAATCCGTCCCGGCGCCGAAGACGAGGACGAGGAGGAGCATGGTTCCCTCGGCGTTGACGACGATCCAGCCGGCCTCGATCAGCAGGTAGGCGATGCCGACGGCGACGAGGTAGGCGAGGCCGACGACGAGCAGGGGCAGCAGGGCGAGGACCGGCGCCCGGTAGACGGCAAGTAGCAGGACGAGGACGAGCCCGAGGGTGGCGATCAGCAGGGTGCGGCCGGCGTCGGCGGCAACCGCCTCGAGGTCGGCGGCGATCCCGCCGGGCCCGGTGACGAAGGCCCGCAGGCCGGCGCGTTCGTGGGCGCCCAGGTAGCGGCGGATCTGCTCGACGCCGCTGACGACGGCGCCGCGGTCCGCGGCGTCGATCGCGAGCACCAGTAGCGCCGCTTCGCCGTCGCGGGAGACGGGGCCGATGCCGTGGGCGAGGCGCGCCACCTTCGCCAGCTCGTTGCGGTGTTCGCCGGAGAAGGGGTCGACGATCGGCGTCGCCCCGGTCAGGCCGAGGCGGCTCAGCCCGTCGCCGGTCTGCCCGATCGCCTTCAGGTCCTGCTTGGTCAGCCCACCGCGGCGTTCGAAGACGACCACCACCGGCACCTCTTCGCTGCCGCCGGAGACCCCCTGGAGCGCCTCCACCGCCCGCGTCGATTCCGAGTCCGCCGGCAGGAAGCTGCTCTGGCCGGCGGCGGTGACGTCGTCGAGGTGAGCGTGGGCGAGCAGCCCGGCCGCGCCCAGCAGGAGCCAGACGGCGACCGCCACCCAGCGCCCGCGGGGACCGGTGATCACGCGGCCAGACTAAATATCGCCGCTGACTGATTCGAACCGGCCCAGCTGGGTAAACGCTCCGCAGATGGGATTGAAGTCGCTGCTTGCCGCTGCACTGGTCGCCCTCTCCCTCGGCCTTGTTGCCTGCGGGAGCAGCGACTCCGATTCCACCTCTGGAGCCGAAACGGCGCCCCCGGCCGGCGAAGAATCGACGACCGAAGCGGCTGAAGAGACCAGCGAAGGCGAATCGACCGAGAGCGAACCGGCGCCCAGCGGCGAGGCCGCCAAGGCCGAAAAGGTCCAGATCGTCGAATTCACCTACGAGCCCGACCCGGTCGTGGTCCAGACCGGCGGCAAGGTGACCTGGCAGAACGAGGACACCGCCCCCCACACCGCCACCGCCGACGACGGCAGCTTCGACACCGGCACGATCGAGCAGGGCAAGACCGGCTCCGCCACCTTCAAGGAGGCGGGCGCCTTCACCTACATCTGCGAGATCCACCCGACGATGCAGGGCACCGTCGAAGTCGTCGAATAGGAGGTCGCCGAGATGCCCTTCTGGCTCGCCCGCAAAGCAGCGCCCCACCTCTGGAAGCGGGTGCCGTGGAAGCTGGTCTGGGCGGCCTCAATCTGGCTCGCCGAGAAAGGGCGCGAGCGGGTCGAGCAGAACCTGACCAAGCACGACCGCACCGAATTTCTCAACCTGATGATGAAGTCGAAGGGGCGGCCCGGCAACCTCACCCAGCGCGACCGCACCCGGCTGAAGAACATCGTCGGCAAGGCGATCCGCGGCTGAGCGAAGGTCGCGCGCACCGCGTGCGCGCGACCACGCTTCCTAGCTGGCGGCCACGTAGAGGGGCGCCGGCGCTTCGAATTTGATCGGTCCGCTCGTGATCGACATCGTTCCGGGGCAGCCGCTACCGCTGATGTACGGAACGGTGCCGTTGATTTGCATCGTCGCGGGGTTGCCTCCCGTAAGGGTGCCGGCGACAAAGGTTCCGCCATAGGTGCATTCGAAGCCCTGTCCGTTGAGGAGCACTTGGAAGCCGGACATTGTGAACTGCCCGTTGGCGGTGCCCGTTATGTGGTGAATCGAATAGCCCCCGATGCCGAGGAAAAGCACCCCGACGCAGGGGCAGCCGAAGACGGTTTCGTGTTTGCCTTCCACTGTGGTCGTCAGAGACCCTTCGGTGGAGGTTTTACCTTTGGGCCACCATTCCAAGCTTTCCCCGGATTGCCATGGAATCCCCATATATTGGGTTTTCATCAGCAGCTTTCCTTCGGTCATCTTGTAGCTCAGCTGCGTGCCGAGCGGATAGCGATTGAGGCTGGAGCAAGGTGATTCCGCGGCTTTGCAGAGGACGGTGGCTGATGCCGATCCGACCGTGACGAAGAGCAGGGCAGCCGCTGCCGCCACGATCGCCATGGCGGGCTTCACGGGCTGTTTCATCGATTTCTCCTTGTGTTCGGGGGAGCCGGATGGCTCTTAGGTGCGGCACAATAGTCAGATTGTTTCGATCAAGGTGTAATCTCTCCCGCTGACACTCTGAGACGATCTCGGGGTGTCTTCGGGGGAGCGAGAGGATCTGGCCGAGCTGCGGGCGCGGCAGGCGCAGACCGAGGACGCGGCGCGGCCCGATGCGGTCGAGCGGCGGCACGCCGGCGGCGGGCGCACCGCGCGTGAGAACCTGGCCGACCTCGTCGACCCCGGCTCCTTTGTCGAGTACGGGCGTTATGCGATCGCCGCCCAGCGCGGCCGGCGCGAGCTCGAGGACCTGATCGCCCGCACCCCCGCCGACGGACTCATCGGCGGCACCGCCCGGGTCAACGGCGAGCTCTTCGAGGCCGAGCGCGCCGCCTGCGCGGTGCTCTCCTACGACTACACGGTGCTGGCCGGGACGCAGGGGGCGCTCGGCCACCGCAAGAAGGATCGCCTCTTCGAGCTGATTGAGCGGATGCGGCTCCCGGTCGTCTTCTACGCCGAGGGCGGGGGAGGGCGGCCGGGCGACACCGACTACCCCGTCGTCTCCGCCCTCGACACCCGCGCCTTCGCGCTCTGGGCGCGGCTCTCCGGCCTGGTGCCGCGGATCGCGATCGTCCACGGGCGCTGCTTCGCCGGCAACGCCGTGATCGCCGGTTGCTCGGACCTGATCGTCGCCACCGAGCAGAGCTCGCTGGGGATGGGGGGGCCGGCGATGATCGCCGGCGGCGGCCTCGGCGACGTCCCGCCCGACGAGGTCGGCCCGATCGGGATGCAGGCGCCGAACGGCGTCGTCGACGTCGTCGCCGCCGACGAGGCCGAGGCGACCGCGGTGACCAAGAAGCTGCTCGCCTACTTCCAGGGCGCCACGGAGCCGGGCGCCGAGCCCGATCAGGCGCGGCTGCGCGACCTCGTCCCCGAGCGCAAGCGCCGCGCCTACGACCCGCGGCCGATCGTCGAGACCCTCTGCGACGAGGAGTCGGTCACCCTCCTGCGCGAGCGCTTCGCGCCGGAGATGGTGACGGCGCTGGCGCGGATCGAGGGCCGGCCGCTGGGGATCATCGCCAACGACACCCGCCACACCGCCGGCGCCGTCACCTCCGATGCGGCCGACAAGGCGGCGCGGCTGCTGCAGATCTGCGACGCCTTCGGGCTGCCGGTCGTCTCCCTCGTCGACACGCCCGGCTACATGGTCGGTCCCGACGCCGAGGCGACCGGCCTCGTCCGCCACGCCTCGCGGCTGCTCGTCGCCGGGGCGGCGCTGCGGACGCCGCTGATCGCCGTCGTGCTGCGGCGCGGCTACGGCCTTGGCGCCCAGGCGATGGTCGGCGGCAGCCTGCACGAGCCGCTGCTTACGGTCGCTTGGCCGAGCGCCCACCTCGGCCCAATGGGCCTGGAGGGGGCGGTGCGGCTGGCGCTGCGCAAGGAGCTCGAGGCGATCGCCGACGAGGCCGAGCGCGAGCAGCGCGTCCGCGACCTCACCGCTGCCGCCGAAGAGAACGCGAAGGCGCTGAACGCGGCGGCGCTGTTCGAGCTTGACGACGTCATCGATCCGGCGGAGACGCGGAGCCTGATCGCCTCGACGCTGGCGGCGGCCGGTGACACCCGTCCCCGCGGCGCGCACCGGTTCGTCGATACCTGGTGAGGCGGGGCCGGGTCCTCCTCTCCGGACACATCTCGCTATGGCTCGATGTTGAGTGTCCTGAGAGGAGGACCCGGCCCCGCCACTCGGACCGTGTAAGACTCGACTGGTGGCCGATTACTCCGACCTCAAGGCGCTCTACGTCAACTGCACGCTGAAGCGCAGTCCCGAGCCCTCGAATACGCAGGGGCTGATGGACAAGTCGATGGCGGTGATGCGCGCCCAGGGGGTGGAGGTCGAGTGCATCCGGGCGATCGACCACGAGATCGCGATCGGCGTCTGGCCCGACATGACCGAGCATGGCTGGGCGCGCGACGAGTGGCCCGAGATCTACGAGCGGGTGATGGCGGCCGACATCCTCGTGCTCGGGATGCCGATCTGGCTGGGGGAGAAGAGCTCGGTCGCGACCCACGTGATCGAGCGCCTCTACGGCAACTCGCACCTGCTCAACGACCAGGGCCAGTGGGCCTACTACGGCCGCGTCGGCGGCTGCATCGTCACCGGCAACGAGGACGGGATCAAGCACTGTGCGATGAACGTCCTCTACTCGCTACAGCACCTCGGGTACACGATCCCGCCCCAGGCGGACTCCGGCTGGATCGGCGAGGCCGGCCCTGGCCCCTCCTATCTCGACGACGGCTCAGGCGGCCCCGACAACGACTTCACCAATCGCAACACCACTTTCGCCGCCTGGAACCTGATGCACATGGCGCGCCTGCTCAAGGACGCCGGCGGCATCCCCGCCCACGGCAACCAGCCAGAGGAGTGGAAAGCCGGCTGCCACTTCGACTTCCCGAACCCCGAGCACCGGGTCTAGCGACTCCGAGGTTGACCTCGCTATGGCGAGGCGAATCTCGGACTCACCAAACCGCGTCGTGCTCCTCCATCACGCCTAGCCCCTCGGCGAGCTCGACGCCGCCGAGGGAGCCGTGGAAGCTGCCAAAGCTGTGGCGGTAGCGGGAGCGGATGAGGAGGTAGTTGTCGTCCCGGGCGTGCCGAGACTCGGAGGCGAAGGCAAGGCTCTCGCCGGCGCCGAGGTCGATCCCCTTGTTGCCGTCGAAGCGGACGGGCGGTGGCTCGGTCGGCTCGCCGTCGACCCAGATCGCCCGCTCGCTGCCGTTGGTTGGATCGTTGATCCCCTCGACCAGGTTCCAGGCGACGTCTCGACCCTCGCCCGAGGTGCCGACGCCCGCTGACCAGCGCCAGCTGGTTTGCCGCTGGTGGTGGCCCGCCGACTCATCGTCGACTCCGCGCCCGGCGACCTGCCAGCGCCGGCCCGGGATCTCGACCGTCCCCTCGATCGGCATCCCGGCGCGCTTGCGGGTCCAGGCCAGGCTCTTGCCGCTCGGGCAGGTCACCTCCACCGGCACCACCTCGCCGAGCTCGAGGCTCGCCCGCAGCCCCGGGCCGTCGATCTCCAAGCGCGGCCCGTCGAAGGTCACCTCGCGACTGCCCGGGAGCGGCGAGGTGTGCGCCCACTGCCGCCGCGACTCGCGGTCCCAGAGGATCCAGAACGACTGCGCCAGCGGCCCCACCTCGGCCCGCGCCGCCGAGAGCATCAGCTCATCGGCGAAGACCGCCACATAGCGCCAGCGCTTGCGCAGTTGCCCGTGGTCGAAGAGCGGCATCGGGGACCGGTCCATCGGGCGAAGCTATCCCAATAGGCTCGGCCGATCGACCAGCTCGTCCAGATAGTCGGCGCGGTCCTGATCCTCACCGCCTTCGCCGCGGTCCAGTTCGACCGCATGCGCCCCGACTCCCGCCTCTACCTCGCACTCAACCTAGTCGGCTCCGCCATCCTCGCCGTCCTAGCGGTGGCCGCCGAACAGTGGGGCTTCGTCCTCCTCGAGGGCGTCTGGGCCATCGTCTCCGCCTGGGGTTTTTTGGCGGCGCTTCAGAAAGCCGGGTCCAGTAGGGGGTGAACGGCTTGTACTTTTTCCCTGGCGAGGCCCGCGGCCAGCTGGCGCCGTTCCTGGAAAAAGTTGAGAGAACCCCCTACTGGACCCGGCTTTCCAGTCGCTCGGCCAGTTTCTTCATCCCATGCCCCCGAGCCGCCTCCGCTGCACCTCGCCAGTCGGTAGGGGAGTCCCTCGGCCGCTTCACCTTCGCGTCCCGCAGCGTCGCGATGTCCTTGAAGGCCAGCAGCTCCTCGCGGCCCTCGATCAGCGCGCCGCGCAGCGCCGGCCGCCGCTCACGGATCGCGTTGTCGAGGATCGCCTCCAGGGAGCCGTGCTGGCGCAGCAGCTCCGCCGCCGTCTTCGGGCCGACTCCCTTGGCGCCGGGCAGCCCGTCGGAGGGGTCGCCGCGGAGGGCGATGAAGTCCGGAACGAGCGCCGGGTCGATCCCGTAGCGCTCGCGCACCTCCGCCGGTCCGACCTCTTCGGCGCCCTGTCCTTTGCCGCCGGTTCGCACGTAGAGGACGGTCACGTTCTCGTCGGCGCACTGGTACATGTCGCGGTCGCCGGTCAGCAGCAGGGCGTGTCCGCCGGCCTCGGCCTCGAGCCGCGCGTAGGTGCCGAGCAGGTCGTCGGCCTCGAGGTCCTCGGCCGTGGTCACGGTCCAACCGAAGGCCTCGAAGAACTCGCGCGAGTCGGCGAACTGGTGGGGCAGCTCGTCGGGCATCGCCGCCTCGCGCTCCGCGTGGTAGGCGGGATAGAGCTCGGTCCGGTAGGCGGCTGCGTCGGGTCCGAAGCAGAGCACCACCGCCCGCGGCTCGTGCAGTTCGACCTCGCGCAAGATCATGTTCGCGGTCCCCAGCAGCGCGTTCACCGGCCGCCCGTCGGGCCCGACGATCTTGCTCGGCAGCGCATAAAAGGCGCGAAACAGCATCGAGGGAGCATCGACGGCGAGAAGGGGGGCGGGCACGAGTGCAGCCTATGGCTAGATTGGGGCGCGCATGAAGGCTCTCCACATCACCGACCTGCAGAAGCGCTACCCGACCGGGGTCGAGGCGCTGCGTGGCGTCTCTCTCGACATCGAGGAGGGGGAGTTCTTCGGGCTGCTCGGTCCCAACGGCGCCGGCAAGTCGACGCTGATCCACTGCACGACCGGGCTTGCGCAGCCGACCGGCGGCTCGATCGAGATTTTCGGCCATGACGCGACCGAGCACTACGCCGAGGCGCGCCTCGCGGTCGGCCTTGCCCCTCAGGAGCCGAACGTCGACTGGTTCCTCACCGTCGCCGAGACGCTCGACTACCACGCCGGCTACTTCGGCATGCCCAAGCGCGAACGCCGCGAGCGGGCGAAGGAGCTGCTGGAGACCTTCTCGCTGACCGAGAAGCGCGACGAACGCACCCGCACCCTCTCCGGCGGGATGAAACGGCGACTGATCCTGGCCCGGGCGGTGATGCACCGGCCGCGGCTGCTGATCCTCGACGAGCCGACCGCCGGCGTCGACGTCGAGCTCCGCCTCGAGCTCTGGCACTACGTCCAGAAAATCAACCAGGAAGGGACGACGATCCTCCTCACCACCCACTACCTCGAGGAGGCGGAGCAGCTCTGCGACCGCATCGCCTTCATCGCCGAGGGGCAGATCGTCGCCGAGGGAACCAGCCCCGAGCTGGCCGAGCGCTTCGACGTGCCCAACCTCGAGGACGCCTACCTGGCGCTGGTCGGGCGCAAAGAGCTCTCCCGGTCCCACATCGAGGTCACCCCGGAGGTCGAGGCATGACCACCGCGCAGATCCGGCTGGCGACCCTCTGGCGGCGTGAGGTCAACCGCTTCCTGAAGATCAAGAAGCAGACGATCGGGGCGCCGCTGCTGGAAACCTTCCTCTACATCTCGGTCTTCGGCGCCGCCCTCGGCTCCCGGATCGATCAGCTGCACGGCATCGACTACGTCGTCTTCGTCATCCCCGGGCTGATCATGATGGCCTGGGCGACGAACGCCTTCTCCAACAACTCCTCTTCGATCCTCCAGCAGAAGTTCCAGGGGGCGATCCAGGACCAGCTCTCCTCGCCCGCCTCGCCGCTCGAGCTGCTGCTCGCCTTCTCGCTGGGCGGCTTCGCGCGCGGGATGATCGTCGCGCTGCTGACCTTCGCCGCCTCTTCGCTGCTGGTCGACCTCCCGGTCGACCACGTCCTCGTCCTGATCCCGTCCCTGTTCCTGGTCGGGTTCTTCTTCAGTCAGCTGGGGGTGCTGATCGGCGTCCGCGCCGAACAGTTCGACGACGTCGCCTTCGCCCAGACCTTCGTGCTGACCCCGCTGATCTTCCTCGGCGGCGTCTTCTACTCGGCATCCCTGCTGCCCCAGCCCTACGAGACCCTGACCCACTTCAACCCGATCTTCTACATGATCAACTTGGTCCGCTACGGGTTCGTCGGCTACACCGAAGTCAGCATCGCCCTCAGCCTGCTGGCGCTGACCGCGGCCACCGCCGCGCTCTTCCTCTTCAACCTCCGCCTCTTCAGCCGCGGCTACCGCCTCCGCGCCTAGCTCACCCGTCCAGGTTTCGAAAAGGCCGGGTCAGCGAGCCTTATGCTGCCGCCCATGCCAGGAAGACTGAAGTGCCTGCTGATCGCGTTGTTCGTCCTGCCCGCGCTCTTCGCCGGTGCGGCCGTCGAGGAAGCGGCCGCGACGACGATTTGCGTGCCGACGCTGAGCGCCTGCCCGGGTGGGGTGGGGGACGTCGCCAAGGCCGACCTCGAGGAAGCGCTGGGCGAATCGGCGGGGATCGACCCCTGGGACGGTGTCCCGGACGTCGTCTACATCGCCCCCGGCACCTACACCGAGACCGGCAGCTATGAGCCCCCGAACGCGACCTTCAAAGATTCCGGCTCGCTCGAACCGGAAGGCGGTGACGACCTCACCGTCATCGGCGCCGGGATGGGCACGACCTTCGTCACCAGCGTCGGGACGAAAAACGTCTACCTCCTCAATCTGTCCTCGGGCGGCAACGCGCGGGACATCGTCGTTCGCGACCTGACGCTGCAGATCCCCGCCAGCTTCCCCGACGTCAGCGGTACCGGCGCCGGCGTCCTTCTCTTCCACGGCGACTTGCTGGAAAGGGTGGAGGTGGAAAGCCTCAACCCCGGCTCCGACGCCGTGGTCGCCTCCGACCCGGGCAACGTCGCCCGCGAAGTCGACGTCCACGGCGGTGGCTCGGGCAGCGTGCTGGTCGGCTTCCGCGCCTCCAGTCCGGAAGGAACCACGCTCCTGGTCGAGGACTCGACCCTTGCCGGCGTCGCCTGGAACTTCGGCGCGACCTCCAAAGGCTCGACCCTGACCGCGCGCCGGGTCAAAGCCACCGGCGCCACCGCCTACGGCGGCGCGGCGACGGGCGGCGGCACCCTCCTGATCGAGAACTCGGTTCTCGGGCTGAACGACGCCATCGGGCTCTACGCCTCGGCGGCGGCGAACGACACGGCGCTCTTCGCAAACCACGTCACGATCCTCAACAGCGGCGGCACGAGCCCGGCGCTGGAAGCCCAGAAGGGCGGGATGGCCACCGCCGGCGACGCGGCGGTCCACGTCTCCAACTCGATCCTGCGCGGCTTCGCCAGCGGCTACAGGGTCGAAGAGCCGCTTGGCGGCGGCGACGCCAGCGTCGAAGCGCGGTATTCGAACCTGCTGATGAGCGGGACCAATACCGGCGGCCAAGTCGACTTTGCCACCGGCAACATCGACGCCGACCCACTCTTCCTCGGCGACCTCTCGCTGCCGTCGAGCTCGCCCTCGGTCGATGCGGGCGATCCCGGTGCCGGACTCGCCACCGACATTCTCGGCGCCCTCCGGCCGCGCGACGGCAACGGCGACGGGTTCGCGGTCCGCGACCAGGGCGCCTTCGAGCTCCAGCCACCGCCACCCCCGGTTGAAGAAGGCGGCGAGACCGGGGGAGGAGACACCGGCGGCGGTGGCGCCGCGGGAGGCGACGCGGCTGGGGGTGCAGGCGGCAGCGGCGCCGGTGGTGGAAGCGCGGGTGGTGGATCCGGCGGCGGCAGTGGCGGTGGCGCGGTCAAGGACACCACCCCGCCGCAGACCACGATCGCCAAAGGTCCGGGCGCCAAGCTCGACCAGGGCCAGGCGAAGTTCAGCTTCCGCGCCAGCGAGGCCGGCTCCCGCTTCCTCTGCAAGCTCGACGCCCGCAAAGCGCGCGCCTGCAAATCCCCGAAGACCTACACCGGCCTTGCGCCCGGTCCCCACGCCTTCAAGGTCTGGGCGATCGACGCCGCCGGCAACAAAGACCCCACCCCGGCCAAGCGCCGCTTCAAGGTCCCCGCCCCCTGAGGCGCCGCGAACTGCATCAAATTCTCTCCCTGCTGGGTGGAGAATTTGATGCAGTTCGAGCTAGGTGCTCACGTTCTCGTCGATCCAGGCGAGGTAGCCGGCCGAGCCGGCGATGATTGGGGTGGCGATGATCTCCGGCTCCTCGTAGGAGTGGACGTCGCGGATCGCCGCTTCGACTTCCCCGTAAGCCGCCCGCGTCGTCTTCGCAAGGTACTGCCACTCCCGCGCCTCCTCGATCGCCCCCTGCCAGCGATAGCGGCTGACGACCGGCCCGACCACCTGCACGCAGGCGGCCAGCCGGCGCTCGACCAGCAGGGAGGCGATGCGGCCGGCTTCCTCCTCGGAGCCGGCCGCGGTCATCACCTGGACGTAATCGCTCACCCCGGGTCGGCGACCGGGACGACGGGGGCTCTGCCGACGTCGTCGGGGAGGAGCAGGATCGCGCCCTCGCCGGTCACGTACGCCTCCTCGCCGTGCTGAACGACGTCCATGCCCATCGCCTCCTCGCGGTCGGTTGCCCGCAGCGGCATCAGCGCGCCGATCACCTTCAGAAGCACGAAGGTGACGGTGAAGGCGTAGGCCGGGGCCGCCAGCGCCGCCAGCACCTGGTCGACCAGCTGGTCGACGTTGCCGTAGAGGAGACCGTCGGAGACCCCGTTCCAGCTCTCCTGGGCGAAGAAGCCGATGAAGAGGATCCCGAAGAACCCGGCGGTGCCGTGGGCGGCGAGGACGTCGAGCGTCTCGTCGACCCGGGTCCGCGTGCGCCAGACGATGATCCCGTAGCTCGGCACCGCCCCCAGCGCCCCCAGCAGCATCGCCCAGCCGGGGCTGATGTAGCCGCCGGCCGGCGTGATCAGGACGCAGCCGACGATGATCGCCGTGGCGGCGCCGATCGCGGTCACCTTGCGGCCGCGGATCAGGTCGAGGGCGAACCAGACGACCAGGGTCGCCGCCGGGCAGAGCAGCGTGTTGGTGAAGGCGAGCACGCTGCCTTCGCCGGTGGAGAAGCCGCTGCCGCCGTTGAAGCCGAACCAGCCGAACCACAGCAGCCCGGCCCCGAGCAGAACGTAGACGGCGTTGTGGGGGAGGAGGGCCTGGCGACCCCACTCCTTGCGCGCCCCGACCACCAGCGCCGCCGCCAGCGCCGAGAAGCCCGAGGCCATCTCGACCGGGACGCCGCCGGCGAAGTCGAGCGTGCCGCCCGAGATCAGCCAACCGCCGCCGAAGGCCCAGTGGGCGAGGACGGCGTAGACGAGCACCGACCAGAGCGCCGCGAAGACGAGGAAGGCGCCGAAGCGCATCCGCTCGACCACCGCACCGGAGATCAGCGCCACGGTGATGATGCAGAAGGTCGCCTGGAAGGCGAAGAAGACGAGCTCGGGGATCGTCGTCCCTTCGCGCGGGGCGAAGTCCACGCCCTGCATGAAGGCATTGCCGAGCCCGCCGATGAGGCTGCCGTCGCCGTCGAAGGCGAGCGAGTAGCCGACCGCCGCCCAGGTCACCGTGGCGACCGCGATTGCGGCGATGCTCATCATGAAGGTGTTGAGCGTGTTCTTCGAGCGCACCAGGCCGGCGTAGAAGAGCCCCAGCGCCGGCGTCATCAGTAGCACCAGCGCGGTGGCGATCAGCATCCAGGCGGTGTCGCCCGTGTCGATCCCGGCGTTCATCGGGCCACCGGCGTCACGGCGCCTTCGTCGGTGTCCCCGGTGCGGATCCGCACCGCGTGGTCCAGCGGCAGGACGAAAATCTTGCCGTCGCCGACTTCGCCGGTGCGCCCGCCTTCGCAGATCGCCCCCACGGCTTTGTCGACGAAGGAGTCCGAGACGGCGACCTCGAACCGGACCTTCTCCGAGAGCCCCATCTGCACGGTCGTGCCGCGGTAAGTCTCGACCCGCTCAACCTCGCCGCCGTGGCCCTGGACGCGACTCATTGAAAACCCTCGGACCTCGGCCCGGTGTAGCGCCTCCAGGACCTGGTTCGCCTGCTCGGGGCGAACGATCCCGATCACAAGTTTCACTTTCTTTCCTCTCCCTTGAGTGCCGCTGCGGGCGCGAGCCTATCGGGATGGCAACTGGAGTTGCGCGCTCAAGCGCGCCGGAGTGCCGATCGCCTCGCCTCCCTACAATCACCTCCGCATGGCCACGCGGGTTCGCAGGCGGCGACGGAAGCCGCACCATCCCATCTGGCACAAGGTCGCGATCCCGCTGGGAATCATCGCCGCGCTTGTGCTGGTCGCGGGCGGCATCGCTGCCGCCTGGGCGCTGAACATCTACAACTCGGCGCCACCGCTCTCGAGCCTGAAGCCGGTGCAGAAGGGACGCTCCTCGGCGATCTACGCCGCCGACGGCAGCCTGATCGGCTTCATCCGCTCCGAAAACGTGCGCCAGCCGCTGCCGGAAAAGGCCCAGCCGCAGGTGCTCCGCGACGCGACCGTCGCGATCGAGGACCGGAACTTCTTCCACCACGGCGCCCTCGACTACGAAGGCATCGCCCGCGCCGCCTGGAAGGACCTGCAGGCCGGCGCCGCGGTCCAGGGCGCCTCGACGATCACCCAGCAGCTGGTCCGCAACCTCTACATCCACAACCCGGAAAACACGATCAAGCGAAAGCTGATCGAAGCCTCCCTCGCGGTCGAGCTCGAGGAAGCGCACGACAAGAACTGGATCCTCACCCAGTACCTCAACAGCGCGCCCTACGGGACGGTCGAAGGGCAGACGGCGGTCGGAGCCGAGGCGGCCTCACAGACCTACTTCTCGAAGCCGGCGAAACGGCTGACCCTGACCCAGGCGGCGCTGCTGGCCGGGCTGCCGCAGGCGCCCTCCGAATACAACCCCTTCCTCGATCCCAAAGCGGCGCTGAAGCGGCGCAACGAGGTGCTGGCGGCGATGGCCGACGAGGGCTACATCACCCAGGAGGAATACCTGGAGGCCCGCACCCGCGGCCTCGGCATCGACCCGGGCAAGAAGTACCAGGTGATCCGGGACCCGTTCCTCTTCGATCTCGTCCAGAACGAACTGATCGACCACTACGGGATCAACACCGTCCGCAAAGGCGGGCTCAAGGCCTACACGACGATCGACCCCGACCTGCAGCAGAAGGCCGAGGAAGCGGTTGAAAACTACTGCTACGTCTGTTACCCCGAAGGCGGACCGGCGGCCGGCCTCGCCTCAGTCGACCCCGAGACCGGCGCCATCGTCGCCCTCGCCTCGACCGAAGGCTACGCCGACGAAAGCCAGTTCAACTACGCCTGGCAGGCGCACCGCCAGCCCGGCTCCTCGTTCAAGACGATCGTCCTCACCGCGGCGGTGAAGGAGGGGATCGACCCCGGTAGCACCTATTACGACGGTTCCTCGCCGAAGACCCTGGAAATCCCCGGCGGCGGCACCTGGACGGTGAACAACTCCGAGGGCGAGGGCGGCGGCACCTATGACCTGGAAAGCGCCACCTGGCACTCGGTCAACGTCGTCTACGCCCAGCTCGACCTCGACGTCGGCCCCGAAGAGGTGACCGAGATGGCGCGGGAGATGGGGATCAAAGCGCCGCTGCAGTCGGTGCCGGCGGAGGGGATCGGCGGCCTCGGCATCGGCGTCACCCCGCTGGAAATGGCGAGCGCCTACGCCACCCTCGCCAGCGGCGGCGTCCACCACGACGCGACCGCGGTGAGCAAGGTCGAGTTCCCCGACGGCAAGGTCGATGACTTCGAGAAAGACTCCGGCAAGCGGGTGCTCACCGAGGGCCAGGCCTACGAAGTCACCCGCATCCTCGAGGGCGTGATCACCCAGGGCACCGGCGCCGGCTACACCTACATGGGCTGCACCGACGCCGCCGGCAAGACGGGTACCTCGGAGGAGCTCTCCGACGCCTGGTTCGTCGGCTACACGCCGCTCTTCTCGACCGCCGTTTGGGTCGGCCACCCGACCTCGCGCGAAAACACCGGCTTCGGCGGGCCCACGGCCGGGCCGATCTGGGCCAACTACATGTCGAACGCGACCGAAGGCGACTGCCCCGAATTCGAGACCCCAAGCTCCCTGCCTGAGCTGGAAGAGCTCGACAGCGACAACACCTCTTCCTCCAGCTATGACAGCGGCTACGAAGAAGAAGAAACCTACGAAGGCTCCGAAGAAGCGGAAACCGACGAGGCGCCGGGCAAGGAAAAGCCGGTGGGCGAAGAAGCCGCCGAAGAAGAAGCCCCTGCCCCAGAGCCGGAACCCACTCCCGAACCCGAAGCGTCCCCGCCCCCGGCCGGCGGCGGCATCAGCCCGGGCTAGCTACTCCCTCCTCGACTCCGAACTTTGGACCCCTATGGGGGACCAAACTTCGGACTGGCTAAGCGGTTGGTCTAACTGCTTGGCTGAAGCGAAACACGGCTCGGCCCAATGTAGAAGCCTTTGAAGGAGTGGAGGTTGATCGGGTTCAGGGCGGATACCGAGTCTTTCCCGGGCGGGAGGAGTGGGGCCGTCTCGGCATAGGTATTGATGGGCGTGGCGTCGCGAAACCCGTTCAAGGCGGCGGTTCCATGCTTTGACGTTTGTCCTCGAGGAGCGGATCCATCAGGGGGAAATGCCAGGTCATCGCCTTGCTCAGCGCAAATGCTGTTCCATCCCCAGAGGAAGGTCTTGTAGTAGCCGCTGAACCCGGTATAGACCCCCTCGTAGAAGAGGGTTGGAGCAGTAGCGCCGACGAAGTAGTCATAGGTAAAACTGCTGTGTGACCCGCCGATATCGGCCAGATGGCTTCGGTTCAGCTTGATCGGGAGATCCCCTCCGGGAAGCCGAAAAGTGGGATGAAAGGCGGTATCGCAGGAGGTAACCGCATAGAGCAGAACCGCCTCACCGCGACTGATCGTCTGCACCCAGTGAGCCCGTCCCTTGAAGGCGCTCTCCTGATAGCCGTGCAGGCTTCTCGTCACGGTCGGCGTTCCGAGTTGGCTTTCGAAGTAGCTGAGGTCAAAGCCGGCTCGAAGCCCGGCCAGCTTTTTGTACTCGTCGTCTCGCCAAAGCCACTGGTCCTCGACGTTCTCGGCGACGTAAAGGACGGCACCTCCGAGTACGACCAACGCGCCGATGATGGCAGCGAGATCGACCAGCCTGCCGGACCAGCGGCCGATGTGCCGTCGAGCATTTCGCCATCCAGCTGGAAGCCTCAAGATGGGAGGACCGTAGCTAGTGCTCCTGAGTGCTCCTGACTACTCCCCGATCAGCTCGATCCGGTAGCCGTCGGGGTCTCTGACGAAGCAGATGCGGTGGCCCTCGGTGCGGCAGCCGGGGCGGTAGGGGGGCTTTTCGGGCTCGATCCCGACCTGTGCCAGGCGCTTCAGGGTGGCGTCGAGATCGTCGACGCCAAGGGCGATGTGGTTGTAGCCGGTGCCGTGCTCGTAGGACTCGACGCCGTGGTTGTAGGTGAGCTCGAGGCGGGGGTCCTCGCCGGGCATCGCCATGAAGACGTTGATCGCCTCGTCGCCGATCGGCATCCGCCGCACCTCTTCGAAGCCGAGCTTCTCGTAGAAGCCGACCGAGCGGTCGATGTCGCCGATCCGGTAACAGGTGTGGAGGAACGTGGCCACCGCCGGAGAGGGTACCCTGGGCTCCGCCTCAAAATGCTCTACCCACTCGAAGAAAGGGTCGTTTTGCACAGCAAGCTTTCACGTCGCGCCCGCCTGCGGGCTCTCGTCCTCGCGGTCTCGGCAGCCGCACTCACCGTCGCCGGAGGCTCAAGCCTCGCCGGCGCCGCCGAAACCACCCCCGGCACCGCCGTGATCAAAATGGAACTCGCCAAAGGCAAGCTCAAGTTCAACGGCCCGGCCACGGTGACCGCCGGCAGCCAGCTCGAGGTCATCAACAAGACCAACCCGAAACAGGTCGGCCCGCACACCTTCTCGCTGGTCACCAAAGAGTCGCTGCCGAAGACGAAAAAAGCGCAGAACAGCTGCTTCACCCCGAAGAAGATCTGCATGGCCATCGCCAAATGGCACGGCTTCAACCCGAAAACGGAAAAAATCACGACCAACCTCGTGAAGGCAGGTCCGGCGGGCTGGAGCACGATGGGCGACGCCACCGGCAAGAAAGGCGACTCCTGGTTCACCGGTGAAAAGAAAGCCGGCACCCACGTCACCCAGGCCGTGACCGCCGAAGCCGGTACGACCCTCTACTACATCTGCGCCGTGCATCCGGAAATGCAGGGCCAGGTGACGGTCGAGGCCGCACCTACCTCCTAGGCAAGCAACGACTGGGCAGCCCTCAGCTCCACACCGCCTCGGGCGCCGGACTTTTCTCGGCGCCCTCGGCGGCGGCGCACTCGCCGTCCTCCTGCCCCTCAAGGGCAGGGGCGGCGGGTTGCTGCCCCTCTCCACCGAGCCGCCGCCAGCGCTCGCCGCGGTCCCCTTCCGCCAGCGGCTGCCGATCCCGCCGGTCCTCGACGAAGACCACATCCGCATCCCGATCAGGGAGGCCGAGCAGCAGATCCTCCCCGGCCGCAAGACCAAGCTCTGGACCTTCGGCGGCAGCTTCCCGGGCCCGACCGTGCGCCGCCGCGCCGGTCAACGCACCCGGGTCACCTTCCACCACGAGCTGCCGGAGCGGGCGGGGGAGCTCTCGATCCATCTCCACGGCGGCCACAACCGCAGCCAGTTCGACGGCTACCCCGGCGGCCTGACCAAGCGCCAGCCGCTCTCCTACTACTGCCAGATCCCGCGCGGCCTCTCGGCTCGGGAGGCCGGCAACGACCTCCTGCTCGAGCCCGGGGGGAGGAAAACGTACGTCTACGACCTGATGGAGGACGGACAACCCGAACGCGCCTCCTTCCAGTGGTACCACGACCACCGCCTCGACCGCACCGCACCGCACACCTGGCACGGCCTCGCCGGGATGTGGATCGTCGACGACGGCTTCGAGGAATCGCTGCCGCTGCCCCGCGGCGAGCATGACCTGCCGCTGATGATCGCCGACCGCAGCTTTGACCGCGACAACCAGCTCACCGACCCGTTCACCAACCGCCGCCCCCCGAACGACGGGATCCTCGGCGAGGCCGTCCTCGTCAACGGCGCCTACATGCCCCACCACCGGGTCAGCCCGCGTCGCTACCGCCTGCGCCTGCTTAACGTCTCCTCCTTCCGCAGCTTCGCCCTCCACCTCTCGAACGGAGCGCCGATGATCCAGATCGCGACCGAGAGCGGGCTGATGCCAAAGCCGATTCGCCGCCGGGAAATCCTCCTCGGGCCGGCGGAGCGGGCCGAGGTGATCGTCGACTTCTCGCCGATGGCGGGGGAGGACGTCGAGCTGCGCAGCAGCGCCCGCCACGCCGGCCGCAACTCCGAGGGCGCTCGCAGCTACGGCGGCTCGCTGATGCAGTTCCGGGTCGGCGGCGGGCACGTCGCCGACCCCACCCGCGTGCCCCGGCGCCTGCGCCCGCTGCCGGCCTGGACCCGGCAGGCGAAGCGCGAGCCCGACCATCGCTGGGAGATCACGATCGGCGGCTTCTTCAAAACCACCTGGCGCCTCAACGGCCGCACCTTCAACCCCGCCTACGTCGAGACGAAGGCGCCGCTCGGCTCCGTCCAGACCTGGGAGATCGTCAACAGGACCAACGTTGCCCACGTCATGCACCTACACCACACCGACTGGTACTTGCTCGCCCGCAACGGCAAGGCACCGCCGCCCTGGGAAGACTGTCTCAAGGAGACGTTTTTCGTCTACCCCAACGAAAAGATTCTCCTAACCGGCCGTTTCGCCGATTACACCGGGAAATTCGTCGTCCACTGCCACATGCTGGACCATGAGGACCATGGCCTGATGAGTCAATTTCAGGTGGTTCGTCCCTAAAGGGAACACACGCGTTTGCCGATGCAGCCTCAAATGGCGGCTCATCGAAATCAGGTAAGCATCCATCCTGCCAACCGCACCCGGGGGCGAGCGGCGGCCGCCCTCCTCGTCGCCGGCGCCGGGCTCGTCGCGATCTCCCTCGTGCTGCCGCATCCGAGCGGCGCCGACCACACCGCCCTGACGCTCACCGCGATGGCGATGGCGCTCGCGGGCGCTGTCGTCTGGGCGCTGGCCGGCAAGCTCCCCGCGCCGGCGGTTCACCTGATCCTCGGCGGCATCACGGCAGTCACCTGCCTGCTCATCTTCGAGAGCGGGATCGCCGTCGGCCAGTACGGAACGATCTTCGTCTGGTCGACTCTGGTGACCTCCTGCTACTTCTCGCGGCGGGTTGCCGCCGCCCATCTGGCCTGGCTGCTGCTGGCCTACGGGGTGACCCTGCTGCTGGTCGAAAGCACCGCCGGCTACTCGCCGCTGACCCGCTGGCTCTTCACCCTGATTTCGCTCGGCGTCGTGATGATGCTGATCACCGGGATCGTCGCCCGCCGCGCCCGCGCCGACCAGCGTGCCCGCCGCTTCTTCGACCTCTCACGGGACATGCTCTGCACGGCGAACATGGACGGCTACCTCGTCGAGCTGAACGAGGCCTGGACGACGAGCCTCGGCTACAAGCTCGAGGAACTGCGCGCCCGGCCGTTCATCGAGTTCGTCCATCCGGCCGACCGCGAGCGCACCGAAGCCGAGTCCGCCGCGCTCTTCGAGGGCGACGTCACGCTCAAATTCGAGAACCGCTATCGGGCCAAAGACGGCAGCTGGCACTGGCTGCGCTGGAGCTCGCAGCTCTCGGAAGACGAATGCCTCGTCTACGCGCGCGCCGCCGACGTGACCGAGCTGAAGCAGTTCGAGGCCGAACGCGAGGAGCTGCTGGGCAAGGTGCGGGACATGGCGACCCACGACTCGCTCACCGGGCTGCCCAACCGGCGAGCGCTGGAAGAACAGCTGCCGCGGGAGATGGCCCGGGCGCGCCGCGCCCGCTCGCCGCTCTGCCTGGCCCTCCTCGACATCGACCACTACAAGCGCTACAACGACACACACGGTCACCTCGCCGGCGACGAAGTCCTGCGCCAGTGCGCCGGTGAGTGGGACGCGGCGCTGCGCGGCGAGGACACGATCGTCCGCGTCGGCGGCGAGGAGTTCCTCGTCCTCCTCCCCGACACCGAGCCCGAGCAGGCTGCGGAGATCATCGAACGGGTGCGGGCGGCGACCCCGATGGAGCAGACCTGCTCGGCCGGCCTCGCCTGCTGGGACTTCGTCGAGAGCTTCGACGACTGGGCCGCGCGCGCCGACAAAGCGCTTTACATTGCCAAGGCCGGCGGCCGCGACCAGCTGGCCGCCTCCGCGGACTGATCCCGCAATGATTCGGCGATGGGACGCGAAGAGCACGAGCGCGCCGTGCGCTTCCGCACCGCCCGTCGCGATCCCGAGCTAACCGTCGTCGAGGGCTTCCACGCGCTCAAGCACGCGCTGCGCTTCGGTGCCGAGCTGGTCGAGGCGGTCGCGACTGACCCTGGCTCCCTGGACGAGATGGCTACGGAGCTGGCGCCGGACCTGGCTGGGCAGATGGCGGGCCGGGTCGAGAGGGTGGGCAAGGAGACGCTGGCCGACCTCGTGCCGCTGGTCCCGCACACTGGCGTCGCCGCGATCGCCCGCCGGCCCGCCGTGGACGTCGCCGCGGCCCTCGCCGACCCCGCGCCGGCGCCGGTCGTCCTGCTCGAGGACCCGCGCAACATGGGCAACATCGGCGCCTGCATCCGGGTCTCGGCGGCGGCTGGGGCGGCGGCAGTGATCGCCCGCGGCGAGAACGACCCTTGGCACCCCGACGCGGTCCGCGGCGCCGCCGGGCTGCAGTTCGCGCTGCCGGTTGCGAAGGTCGAGACGCTGCCGCCGAGCGACCGACCGCTGCTGGCGATCGACCCGGAGGGGGAGGAGCTGGCGCCGGGAGTGATGCCGCCGCGGGCGATCCTCGCCTTCGGCACCGAGCGCCACGGCCTCAGCGCCGAGGTCTTCGAGCGGGCCGACGCCCGGGTGGCGATCCCGATGCGCGAGGGGGTCTCCAGCCTCAACCTCGCGACCTCGGTCGCGATCGTCCTCTTCTTCATGAGGTTGACCGCAGGCAGGTCCGCGGCATAAGTTTGCGAAAGGATCATCAACAGGTTGGCGAACGATGCCGCCCTGCCCAGTCATCCCACCGAAAGGACGCAATGCCGCTCGCCGAGATCAGCTTCGGGGAAATCCTCCTCGTAGCGCTGGAGATCTTCTTTTTCGTGATCTGGATCTGGATCCTGATCACGATCCTCAGTGACCTCTTCCGCGACCACGAGCTGTCGGGGTGGGGCAAGGCGGCATGGGTGCTCTTCCTCGTCTTCATCCCCTTCTTGACCGCGCTGATCTACCTGATCGCCCGCGGAGAGGGAATGCGCGACCGCACGATCAAAGCCCAGGCCGACGCGAAAAAGCACTTCGACGAATACGTCCGCGAGCAGGCCCACAGCACTTCGCCCGCCGAGGAACTGCACAAACTGGCCGAGCTCAAAGACAAAGGCGCCCTCAGCCCGGAGGAGTTCGACCGCGCGAAGGCCAAACTGCTCGCGTAAAGTTTCAAAAGAAGCGCTTATTCTGAAGCCATGGCGGCTATACTGCCGCCATGGCTAGCAGCGCCCAGGAGCAGACGCTCGCCAATATCGTCCGCCTCCGCCGGGCGGAGAACCAGGCGCCCTCCCCCGAGGTTGCGGAAGTCCGCGAAGACCTCGAAGAGCAGCTGGGGCGGACCGCGCCGCGCAGCGCCGCGGCCCGCCTCCTGGGGGTGAGCCATACGGCCCTCAACCGCTGGATCGATTCCGGGGACGTGCCGGTCGTGATCACCAGGACGGGTCGCAAGGAGGTTCCGATACCTCCTCTGCTGGAGCTCCACGAGCAGATCGTCGAGCAGCGGCGACGCGGGCGCCGGCGACTCCACACCCTGGAGCCGCTGATGGTCGAACGGCGCCGACGAGCCGAGCAGATCCCTCCGCCGACTCTGCCCGCGGCAGGGCGGCCGCCGTCAGCGCCGCACCGGACCGCCGAGCTGCGCAGCCTCGCCTACCACCGAGCGATCGCTCCTCGACTGCGCCGGGCGCAGATCGAGGAAGCCCGGCGGAAGCTCGCTCGCCGGCGGAAGGAAGGCCGGGTCGATCCGCGTCATGCCGAGGCGTGGGAAGAAGCCTTCACGCTGCCAATGGCCGAGTTCAGGGATGCGATCACGGCGGATGACGAGCGGGGCCGAGACCTGCGTCAGAACTCCCCCTTTGCCGGGATGCTCAGCGAGCAGGAGCGCCGCAGGGTCCTCGCCCTCGGTCGAGGCTGATGCGGCGCGAGGAGTTCGAGCACGTGATTGCGGCCGCCGCGGAGGTTTCGGGGGAGCGGGAGATCGTCGTGATCGGCAGCCAGGCGATCCTCGGCAGCGTCGCGAACCCGCCCGCGGCGATGCTCTTCTCGGCCGAGGCCGATGTCTATCCCCTCAACGATCCGAGCAAAGCGGAGGCGATCGACGGCAGCCTCGGCGACGGGTCCTACTTCCACAGCACCTACGGCTACTACGCTCACGGTGTCGGCCCGGAGACCGCCGTGGCCCCGGCCGGCTGGGAGGAGCGGCTCGTCCGCGTGGACATCCCTCCGCGGGTCGGCCAAACGAGCGGAGCCGTGGCCCTCTGCCTCGAGATCCATGACCTCGTGCTGGCGAAGTGCGTGGCGGGGAGGGAGCGGGACTGGGAGTGGGCCCGGGAGGCGATCGCGGCCGATCTCGTTGACCTCGACGAGCTACTCCGGCGCGTCGCCGATCTCCCGGCAGGCGTGGCTTGGGAGCGGATCGAGAAGATGTTGAGAGGGCTGGCAGGGAAGTCCTAGGGGGTCGACAGGTAATGTTCTGTTCCTGCAAAAGCCGCAAATTGCAAGGGAAGTTGCGGCTTATCGACCACTTCCAGAGCCTTTAGAGCCCTTCGCTAGCCTGCGCCGCCGTGCTGTTTGCCTCCTCTACGAGCACGGCCAGGCGCCGTGCCCTGATCTTTGCCGCCCTGCTTCTGGCGGCGGTCTGCGCCCTCGGCGGGTCGTGGACGGATACTGCACCTGCCGATCCGCAGGAGAAGCTGGAACGGACGCGCGACAAGCTCGAAGGCGTCCGCGCGCAGGAGAGCGACCTGGCGGCGACGATCGCCGAACAGAACCGGGCGATCGACGCCAAGCTGGGTGAAGTCTCGGCCCTTCGCCAGGAACAGGAAGCGGTGGAGGCCGAACTGGCCGAGAAGCAGGCCCAGCTCGATCGCGCGACGGCGGCGCTGGAAGACGAAGAAGCCCACCTGGAGCGGGTGCGGGCGAAGCTGGGACGGGCGCTCGACCTGCTCGGCGACCGCCTCGTCGCGATCTACGAGGCGGGCTCGCCGGACATGCTGAACGCGGTCCTCGAATCCGACGACTGGTCGGACATGGCGGCGCAGACCGAATACCTGCGCCAGATCCAGGCCTACGACGACGCGGTCGTCGACCGGGTGAAGACGCTGCGCGACGAGGTCCAGACTGCGGTCGCGAAGCTGGAGGAGCAGCGGGCCGAGATCGAAGAAGTGCGCGACACCGTCGCCGCCAAGGAGCGCGAAGTCCGCGCCGCCAGCCAGGAAGCCGCGGCGCGCTTCGGGGAATTGAAGGCCGAACAGGCCGAGCGGCAGGAAGCGCTCGACGAGCTGCAGTCGCGCGAAGCGGCGCTCAGCGACAACCTCGCCTCGATCTCCGAACAGGTCGCCGCCGAAGGCGCCGACGCCACCGAAGGCCTAATGCCGGCGCCGCTCAACCCCGGCCAGGAAGCCGAGCTGATCTCCGAAAGCGAAGCCAGCGCCCCCGCCGCGGCGCCGCCGGCCGTGCAGGAAGCGATCGCCGCCGCCAACGCGATCGCCACCACCCCCTACATCTGGGGCGGCGGCCACGGCTCCTTCGAATCCTCCGGCTACGACTGCTCGGGGGCGGTCAGCTACGCCCTCCACGGCGGCGGCTTCCTCGAAAGCCCGCTCGACTCGACCGGCCTCTCGACCTGGGGCGAACCCGGTCCCGGCCAATGGATCACGGTGTACGCCAACGCCGGCCACGCCTGGATGGTCATCGCCGGCATCGCCTTCGACACCAGCGGCGGCGCCGGCCCGCGCTGGCACGACCCCTGGGTCAACTCACCGGAAGGCTTCATCGCCAGGCATCCCGCCGGTTACTAGCCGCTCAGGTACTTTTCCCAAATGGATCTTGAGCAGCAGCTGGAGGAGATGCTCGAGGTAGAGAAGTTCGAGCCGCCGGCGGAGTTTCGCGAGCGGGCGCGCTGTAGCGACCCGAAGATCTACGAGGAGGCGGCCGCCGATCCCGAGGCGTGGTGGCTGCGGCAGGCGAAGGAGGTGCTCGACTGGGACGTCGAGCCGAGCCAGGGGCTCGACGACTCCAACCCGCCTTTCTACAAGTGGTTTGCCGACGGGCGCCTCAACGCCTCGGCCCAGTGCCTCGACCGCCACGTCGACGCCGGCAACGGCGAGCGCGTCGCCTACCACTGGCGGGGGGAGGAGGGGGAGGAGCGCGACGTCACCTACGCCGACCTGCACCGCGACGTCCAGCGCTTCGCCAACGCGCTGAAGGACCTCAACGTCGGCAAGGGCGACGTCGTCGGGATCTACCTGCCGATGATCCCCGAGGTCGTCGTCGCGATGCTCGCCTGCGCCCGCATCGGCGCCATCCACAACGTCGTCTTCGGCGGCTTCTCGGCCGAGTCGGTGCGGGAGCGGATGGAGTTCTCCGAAGCCAAAGCGCTGGTCACCGTCGACGGCGCCCGGCGCAAGGGCAAGACCGCGCCGATCAAGCCGCAGGTCGACGAGCACCTCGGCGACCTCGGCACCCTGCAGACGATCGTCGTCGTCCGCCACACCGGCATCGACTGCCCGATGGAGGTCGAGCGCGACGTCTTCTACGACGAGGTGCTGGCGGCGGCCGACCCCGAGTGCCCCGCCGAGCCAATGGAGGCCGAGCACCCGCTCTACATCCTCTACACCTCCGGCTCAACCGCGAAGCCGAAGGGGATCCTCCACACCACCGGCGGCTACATGGCCGGGGTCACCGCCACCCACCGCTACGTCTTCGACCTCAAGCCCGAGTCAGACGTCTACTGGTGCGCCGCCGACGTCGGCTGGGTCACCGGCCACTCCTACATCGTCTACGGGCCGCTCGCCAACGGCGCCACCTCGGTGATGTGGGAGGGCGCGCCGGACTACCCGCACAAGGGGATCTGGTGGGAGATCGCGGCGCGCTACAAGGCGACGATCCTCTACGCGGCGCCGACCGCGATCCGCACCTTCATCAAGTGGGGAGCCGAGATCCCAGCCGAACATGACCTCTCCTCCTTGCGCCTGCTGGGCTCGGTCGGGGAGCCGATCAACCCCAAGGCCTGGCTCTGGTACCACGAGGTGATCGGCGGCGGCCGCTGCCCGATCGTCGACACCTGGTGGCAGACGGAGACCGGCGCGATCATGATCTCGCCGCTGCCGGGGATCACCGCGACCAAGCCCGGCTCGGCGACGACGCCGTTCCCCGGGGTGGAGGCGCAGGTGGTCGACGAGCGTGAGGGCGAGCCGGTCTCCGAAGGGCAGGGGCTGCTGGTGCTGGAGCGCCCGTGGCCCTCGATGCTGCGCGGCCTCTACAAGGAGGACGACCGCTTCCTCGAGACCTACTTCTCGAAGTTCGGCTCCGAGCGCTACCTGGTCGGCGACGCCGCCCGCCGCGACTCCGACGGCTACTTCTGGGTGATCGGCCGCATCGACGACGTCGTCAACGTCTCCGGCCACCGCCTCTCGACCGCGGAGGTGGAGTCGGCGATCGTCGCCCACCCCGACGTCGCCGAGGCCGCGGTGATCGGCCAGTCCGACGAGGACACCGGCCAGGCGATCTGCGCCTTCGTCACCGTCCGCGGCGGAGTCGAGGAGAGCGACGACCTGGTCGACGGCATCCGCGCCGGCGTCGCCGAGCGGATCGGCAAATTCGCCCGCCCGAAGCGGATCGTCTGGGCCGAGGACCTGCCGAAGACCCGCTCCGGCAAGATCATGCGCCGCCTCCTCCGCGACATCGCCGAGGGCCGCGCGCTGGGCGACGTCACCACGCTGAAAGACCCGGAAGTGATGCAGGAGCTGGAGGCGAAGATCGCCGAGGAGCAGGCGAAGGAGAACTAGCGGTCGTATTTGTCCCGCTCGACGGGCGGAAAGGCGGCCGGGCCTTATCAGCCCCAGAAAAGACAAGACCCGCCGGAGCGGGTCGAGCCTGGTGATGCGGGGAACCACCCCGCCACGATTGACACTCGGCCTTCAACTTAGCATGGCCATCGTGCCTGACTCGACCGCTCGCGACTTATGTCTGCGGAGGGCGCCGGACTCGAACCGGACCCGGTTGGTTGACCGAGCACGACGAGTGTCAATCGTGTGGAGGCACCTGCCTCCATCACCCTCCGGCGGCCGATCCTAGGGACAGAAATCGCCACTTCAAGAGGCGTTATTGAATTTTTTCGAAGACGTTTGACTTCTGTTTCAGGCCGCGTCCTCGACGGCCACTTCCGAACCCAGTTCCACGTGCGCCCGGCTGTCGGCGTTGCGGATCAGGCCGAGGGTGGCGATCAGGCCGAGGAGGGCGAAGCCGGCGCCGACGAGGAAGGCGTCCTGGAAGCCTTCGGTGAGGACGGCGGGGTCGCGGGAGTCGCCGATGGTGGAGTTGGCGATCGCGGCGAGGGCGGCGAGGCCGAGGGCGCCGCCGACCTGCTGGGAGGTGTTGATGAGGCCGCTGGCGAGGCCCTGCTCGCGGTCCTTGACGCCGGAGACGGCGGCGATCGTGACCGGGACGAAGGCGAAGCCGAGGCCGACGGCGGCGAGCAGCGAGGGGCCGAGGATGTCGGCGAGGAAGGTGCCATCGGTGGAGATCTGGGAGAACCAGAGGAGGCCGGCGGCGATCAGGACCATGCCGGTGGCGAGGATCGGCTTGAAGCCGACCTTCGTCACCAGGGCGGAGGCAATCCCGGCGCTGAGGATGATCGAGACCGCCAGCGGCAGGTAGGAGAGCCCGGCCTTGATCGCGCTGTAGCCGAGCACCTGCTGCATGTAGAGCGAGATGAAGAAGAACATCGAGAAGAGCGAGGCGCCGACGAGGATGCCGACGACGTTGGCGCCGGTGATCGTGCGCAGGCGGAAGATCGAGAAGGGGACGAGGGGCGCCCGCGAGCGGCGCTCGATCGCGACGAAGGCGATCAGCAGCAGGGCCGAGGCGGCGAGGATGCCGATCGTCTGGGTCGAGCCCCAGCCAGCGTCTTCGGCGTCGAGCAGGGCGAAGACGAGGGCCGAGAGGCCGAGGGTGATCGTCGTCGCGCCGGCGACGTCGAAGGTCCGCACCTCCTGATCGGCACGCGATTCGGCGATCAGGCGCGGCGCCAGGGCGGCGGCGGCGATCCCGATCGGGACGTTGACCCAGAGCACCCACTCCCAGCCGAGGTATTCGGTCAGGACCCCGCCGAGCAGGACGCCGGCGGCGCCGCCGGAGCCGGCGACGGCGCCCCAGATCCCCAGCGCTTTGTTGCGCTCGGCGCCGTCGCGGAAGGTGGTGGCGACGATCGAGAGGGCGGCGGGGGAGAGGATGGCGGCGCCGAGGCCCTGCACCGCGCGGGCGGCGATCAGCTGGCCGGAGCTGGAGGCCAGGCCGCCGAACAGCGAGGCGATCGCGAACAGAATCAACCCGAACATGAAGACGCGCCGCCGGCCCAGCAGGTCGGCGAGCCGCCCGCCGAGCAGGAGGAAGCCACCGAAGGTGAGTACGTAGGCGTTGACGACCCAGGGCAGGCTGCTCTCGGTGAAGTCCAGCGCTTCGCCAATCGTCGGTAGGGCGACGTTGACGATCGAGGCGTCGAGGACGACGACGAACTGGGCGCTACAGAGCAGGATCAGCGCGATCCAGCGCCGGTCGCTGGCGTGGGCGACGTCGGTCACAGCGGCGAGGATTTCACACCGGCAACATCCGCTCTTCTCGAAACGTGCTGCTTACCGTGCCAGCGCGTACCGGGCGTTGACCAGGATCGACCGCGGCAGCGCCCGGGGGAGCATCTGCGCGGGCCGGATCTGCCGGGTGCCGAAACGCTCGAGGACCAATGCCAGCTCCTGATCGCGGGTGGCCGCCGACCACATCAGACGCTCGGCCGGGTTGAAGCACCTCCCGGTCGAGTAGTCGTGGATGAAGTACGCGTGCCCACGCAGCTCCTTCGCGTGCCGCCGTCGGTAGCGCTCCAGCCCCTTCTCCAACGGCTCCGCTCCTTGCAGCGCCGGGCGGACGCTGTCGGCGAGCCACTCCGCGGACTGGAAGGCCCAGCCGCAGCCGACGCCGAAGAGTGGGTCGGTCGCCAGGGCGGCGTCGCCGATCAGGGCGAGCCCAGGCGCCACCGGCTTGCGCATCCGGTTGGTCATCTCGATCTTGCCCATCACCGGCGCGACCAGGTGCCCCTCGCGGATCGGCGGCGCGTCGGGAACGTTCGAGAGGAAATCGACGATGGCCCGCTCGGGATCTCGCTTGAACTCCGGCAGGCGGTCCTTGGTCGGCATCGCCGCATAGAAGGTGAGGTCGCTGTCGGTGGGGAAGGCGGCGCACCACTGCGGGTTCAGGAACCAGGCGGTCGCGTCCGGCGAGTTGGCGGGCGCGCCCCCTTCGAAGTAGCCGCCGTAGGCGAAGCGGTTGTGCGGGTAGGTCTTGGTCGGGACGCCGGAGAGCTCGGCGATCTTCGAGTCCCGCCCGTCGGCACCGACCGTCAGCCGGGCCCGGAGCTCCCGCTCCTCGCCGCCCGGGCTCCTGACCGCAACACCGGCGAAGGCGTCGCCTTCGCGCAGGAGCCGCTCGGCGCTCCAGCCCAGCATCATCTCGACGTTCGGCGTCTCGTCGGCGATCGCCCGCACCATCGGGTCGAGGATCTCGCGGCGGAGGTTGACGCCGCGCGGGGCGCGGTCCGGCGGCGATTCGATCCACCCCCACTGGCTCCAGATCCGTACCTGCGGCCGGCGCGCCCCGGCGGCTTCCATCGGCTCGAGCAGGCCCAGGCGTTCGAGCGTCGGCACGCCGGAGGCCTGGATGAAGTGCGAGCAGATGCGCTTGAACGAATCCGGGTCGGGCTTCTTCTCGACCAGGGCGACCCGCAGACCGGCGCGGCCGAGCTGGATCGCGGTGGCGCAGCCGGCGAGGCTGCCGCCGACGATCACCGCGTCGTACGCCGAGGCATCGCCGATGATGGGGGAGGGGGAATCGGTGGTGGGCATGAGGGCCTCCTGCCTGGTTACCTTTACCGTTCGTCCCGTACTATACGCCTCGAACTATGAAAAGCAAGCCGAAAGCGATCAAGCTCACCGGGAACTCCTACGCCGTGCTGGCGCTGCTGGCGGAGTTCGGCGACCTCACCTCCTACGAGATCAAAGGGGCGATGGAGAAATCGATCCAGAACTTCTGGCCCGTCCCCCACACCACCGCCTATGAGGAGCCCGCCCGGCTCGCCGCCGCCGGATACCTCGCCGCCCGCCAGGAGGAGGGCGGACGCCGTCGCCGCATCTACTCGGTGACCGCGAAGGGGCGCGAGGCGCTCGCCGAATGGGCCGCTGAGCCGCACGCGGGGCCGCCACAGCTGCGCGAGGAAGCGATGCTGAAGGTCTTCGCCGGCGCCGATCCAGCTCGCCTGGTCGAAGCGCGGATCGCCTGGCACCGGGCAAAACTCGAGGAGCTGCGCGGGTACCTCGCGCTGGTCCGGGCCAGCGAGGGCTTCGAGGGTTCCCAGCGGACGCTGTTCGCAGGCATCGCCTACGAGGAGAAGATGCTGGAGCTGCTCGAGTCCGTGGCAGGCGCGGACGGCTCGAGCTAGGGCTGCGGCGCCACGGCCGGCCTTGCCAGCCGCCGGACGTTGGCGGCGAGGACCCGGCCGACCATCGGGAGGAGCACCCGTTGCGGCGTCACCCTTCGCGTGCCCACTTCCTCGAAGAGGGCGGCAAGCTTCGGATCGCGAACGGCCGTGGAGATCATCATCCGTTCGACCCGGTCGAATTTGCGGCCGGTCGAGTAGTCATGGATGGCGCGGGCGTGCATCCCGAGGCGCCAGCGGTGATGCTTGCGGTAGCGGCGCAGCCCCTTATCCAAGGGCTCGCTCCCGCTCAGCCAGGGGGAGACGCTGTCGGCCAGCCACTCGCCGGACTGGAAGGCGAATCCGCAGCCGACCCCGAAGACCGGATCGGTGGCCAGGGCGGCGTCGCCAACCAGCGCCAGCCCCGGGGCGATCGGCCCCCGGATGCGGTTGGGCATCTCGATCTTGCCGATCACCGGCCCGACACACCTGCTCTCGCGGATCGGCGGCGGCTCCGGAACGGCGGCGACGTGCTCGACGAGAGCCCGCTCGGGGTCTGCCTTGAACTCCGGTGCCCGGTCCTTGTGCGTCATCGCGATGTAGAAGATCAGGCCGCCGTCGGTGGGGAAGGCGGCGGCCATGTCGGGGTCGAGGAGCCAGACGGCGCCGTCGGGCCAGAACCTCGGCTTCGGCCCCTCGAAGTAGCCGCCGTAGGCGAGGCGGTTGTGCGGGAGGGTCTTCTCCTTCACCCGGGCCAGCTCGGCCACGCGTGAGTCGCGTCCGTCGGCGCCGACGACGAGCCGTGCCGCGATCTCCCGCTCATTTCCCTCTCGGTCGCGCACCGCAACCCCGCCGAAGACGTCACCGTCGCGTAGCAGCCGCTCGGCGCTCTGCCCCAGCATCAGCTCGACGCCGGGTTGGACGGCGGCCTTCTCCCTCAACATCGGATCGAGCAGCGAGCGGCGCAGGTTGAGGCAGTAGGCGTGCCGCTCCTCGGTCGGTTCGATCCAGCCCCAGGGGGTGCGGGAGTGGAAACGGGAGCGCAGGCCGCCGGCCGCGAGGATCGGCTCGTAGAGGCCGATCCGTTCGATCGTCGGTACCGCTGAGGCCTGGATGAGGTGGGAGCAGACGCGCTTGAAGGCTTTGGGATCGGGGTGCTTCTCGATCAGTGCCACCTTCGCCCCGGCGCGGCTGAGCAGGATCGCGGTGGTGCAGCCGGAGAGGCTGGCGCCGACGATCGCTACGTCGTACTCGGCCTTTGCTGCCATCCGTAAAGCGTAAGCGCACCGAAGCGTCTCGTGCCGGCAATTTGGCCACATAATTGGTTTGCTAAACTAATTACCAAAGCTAATCAATGTCCTCTGCAACCGACATCCCCCTCAGCGAGCGCGCCGCGCACCTGCGCACGGCGATCGTCCGCACCGCCCGGCGGCTGCGCCAGGAGGCGGCGGCGGAGACGACCGGCCTCACCCCGACCTCGGTCGCGGCGCTGGCGACGATCGAGCGCCACGGGCCGATGACCCCGAGCGAGATCGCCGCGATCGAGCGGGTCAAGCGGCCGACGATCACCCGCACGCTCGGCTGCCTGGAACGGGAGGGGCTGATCGATCGCACCACCGACCCCGCCGACCGGCGCAGCGCCATGGTCAGCGTCAACGGCGCCGGCCGCGAGCGGCTGCGGCGCCTGCGCAAGCGTAAGAACGCCTACCTGGCGCGCCGCATGCGCGACCTCACGGACGAGGAAGTGGAGACGCTGGAGCGGGCGGCCGAGATCCTCGAGCGGATGCGGGAGGGAGAGCAGCTCTCGTGACGGCTGCGATCCGCCACTCGTTCAACTCGCTGGAGGTCCCCAACTACCGTCGCTACTTCCTCGGCCAGCTGATCTCTCTTTCGGGGACCTGGATGCAGACCGTGGCCGCGATCTGGGTCGTCCTCAGCCTCACCGACAGCGGCGTCGCCGTCGGTCTGACTACCGCGCTGCAGTTCCTGCCGATGCTGCTGATCGGCGCCTGGGGCGGGCTGCTCGCCGACCGCATTCCGAAGCGGCGGCTGCTGATGGCGACCCAGGCACTGATGGCGATCCCCGCCGTCGGCCTCCTCGTCGTCACCGCGACCGGCGTGGTGACGCCGTGGATGGTCTACCTCGCGGTTTTCGGGATGGGCTCGGTCAACGCGATCGACAACCCGACCCGGCAGAGCTTCGTGATCGAGATGGTCGGGCCCGACCGGGTCGTCAACGCGGTCAGCCTCAACAGCGTCATCGTCCAGGCGGCGCGGATCGTCGGCCCGGCGTTGGCTGGGATCCTGATCGCCACCGTCGGCGTCGTCCCCTGCTTCGCCCTCAACGCGCTGACCTTCGTGGCGATGATCCTGGCTCTGGCGCGGATGGACCCGGAGCGGCTGCAGGCGCCGCCGGTCGCCGCCCGCGAGCCCGGAGCGATCCGTGCCGGGCTGCGCTACGTCCTACGTACGCCGGAGCTGATGGTGCCGCTGGCGCTGATGGCCCTGGTCGGAACCCTCGGCTTCAACTTCCAGGTGGTGCTGCCGCTGCTGGCCAAATTCAGCTTCGAATCCGGGGCGATGACCTACGCGACGCTGGTCTCGGCGATGGCGGTCGGCTCGATCGTCGGCGCCCTCGTCAACGGCCACCGCGGCCGCACCGGCCCCCGCCTGATAGCCGGCGGCGCGCTCGCCTTCGGCATCGCCGCCCTGCTCAGCGCCGCGATGCCGAGCCTGGCCTTCGAGGTCCCCGCCCTGATGCTCCTAGGCGCCGCCTCGGTCACCTTCGCGGCCACGATCAACTCCACCCTTCAACTGGCAGTAACCCCCGAGATGCGAGGCCGGGTGATGGCCCTCTACTCCGTCGTCTTCCTGGGAAGCACCCCGATCGGCGCCCCCCTAACCGGCTGGCTGGCCCAGTCCTACGACCCGAGGGTTGCGCTACTCCTCGCCGGCCTCTCGGGCCTGTTCGCAGCCTGGGCCGCCAAGCCAGCTTCAAGCGTTACAAAACGAGTCCGCGCCAGCCCGGAACTATTCCGGTCTAGCGCGGACTCGCGAGAAAGCAGCTAGCCGACGTACCCCGCGGATTCGAGGTAGGCCTTGGCGGCCTGCTTGGGCGTTTCTTTTTCGAGTTCGACCCGAGCGTCGAGCTCCTGCATGACTTTGAGGGTCAGACCTTCCTGCACCTGCAGGATCGTCTTTTCGTAATCCGGCCCGGCTTCTTCGGCGACTTTCTGGTCAGTGACGAAGATGATGTTGCCGGCCGGGAAGACTTCTTTGTCGTCCTCGAGGATTACGTATTTGTCGCTCTCAGCCGACAGCTGGGGATCGGTGGTGAAGAGGATCGAGAGATCCGCCTGACCTTTTTCCAGCACGGTGTAACGGAGGCCGATGTCGACCGGGGTGAACGACTTGAATTTCAGCCCGTACAGTTTTTCGAGCCCGGCCAGGCAGTCGATCCGCTGGCGGCACTCGGGGGAGCCGTAGAGGGTCAGTTTCTCGGAGACGCCTTCGAGGTCGGAGACGTTTTCGAGTTTGTATTTGTCGGCGGTCTCTTTGGTCGTGCCGACCGCGTTGGCGCTGGCGAACGGAGTCGGTTCGAACGCCTGCAGGCCTTCTTTTTCGAATTCCTCGTTCGCTTTTTCCCACGCTTCGGTTGCGTCGGCGGACACTTCTTCGGGTTCGAGGCCGAAGAACGAGGTGAGGGCGGTGCTCGCGTACTCCGGGTAGCCGGAGATCTGTCCGGTCTTCACCGCTTTCAGGGCGACCGTTTCCGAGCCGAGGTTGAGCGCGCTCTTCACCTTGTAGCCGGCCGCGCTGAGGGCCTGCGCGTAGATTTCGCCGAGGATTTCCTGTTCGGGGAAGTTCTTCGAGCCGATCGTCAGGCTGACTTTGCCGTTGTCGGGGTTCGACTGGATCGTCCCCGCGGCTTCGCCGCCTTCGGTCGAGCCGCTGGTGGTGCTGTCGTCACTGCTGCCGCAGGCGACGATGCCCAGCGTCAGTGCGAGTGCGGCCAGCGTCGCAAGCAGCGCACGCCATCTCGTCTTGTCGATTCTCACTTATTGCCTCCTGTTGGGGTGGGGTGGTGTGTGGGTGAGTCGTTGTAGGGCTAGACAGTCTTCAACTTGAGCCCGTCGGAAGTAAGGCGACGCTGCAAAAGGGCGAGCAGGGCCTCGAGCGTGAGGGCCAGCAGGGCGACGAGAAGTGCGCCCGCGAGCAGTCCGTTTTCTCCGTAGACGTTGCGGTTGATGATGAAGTCACCGAGGGTTTCCACCCCTGCCAGGGGGGCGATGGTCGCGGTGGCGACGATCACGATCGCGGCTCCTCGCACCCCTCCCATCACCGTCGGTATGGCCAACGGAAGCTCGACCCTGCGGATGATGCTCAACTCGCTCATCCCCATCCCGCGGGCGGCGTCGACCGCGGCAGGGTCGACCTGGCGAACGCCGACGTAGGCGTTGACGATGATCGGGGCGATGCCGAGCAACGCCAGGGCCGGGGCGACATTCCTCATCCCGACGCCGACGAGGGTGGCCACTAGGGCGATCACCGCCAGCTCCGGAATCGCCCGGCCGGCGTTGCCGATGCCGACGGCGAGGAGTTCGCCCCTGCCGCGGTGGCCGAGGTAGAGACCGAGCGGGAGGGCGATGAGGAGGGCGAGGGCGAGGGCCAGGAACGTCACCTCCAGGTGCCCCACCACCAGTTCCAGCGACTTGTCGAAGCCGCCCACCTTCTTGCCGCCGGTGACGTTGGACTCCTGCGGGGCGAAGATGAATTCGACCGCGCCTCCGATCGAGGCGAATAGCGGTAGCCCGCTCATCGCGGGCGGAACCTTCGCCAGGGGGTCACGAGGCGCTGGACGGTGAGCAGGACTAGGTCGAAGGCGAGGGCCATCAGGATCACGATCGCGGTGGCAATGATGATCGCGGTCGGGAAGTTGAGGTTGGCGCCGTACATCTCGGTTCCCAGCCCGCCGGCGCTGATCAGCACCGCGAGGGTCGCGATCGCGATCGTGCTGACCACCGCGACGCGCAGGCCGGCGATGATCTCCGGCACCGCCAGCGGCAGCTCCACCCGCCAGAGGATTTGGCGCTTGGTGAACCCCATGCCCCGGGCGGCGTCTTTGACCGAGGCGGGAACGTTCGTCAGCCCGAGCATCGTGTTGCGGTAGATGATCTGCAGGGTGTAGGCGGCGAGGACGATGATCGCGGTGTCCCGGCCGAAGCCGGTAACCGGCAGCAAGAGGAAGAAGAAGGCGATGCTGGGGATCGTGTAGAGGACGCCGGTGGCGGCGAGGAGCGGCGGCTGCAGCCAGCGGGTCCGGTGGGCCAGCAGCGCCAGCGCGAAGGCGACGACGAAGCCGATCAGCACCGCGAGGAGGACCATTTCGAGGTGCTGGAGCGTCGGCGTCCCGTAGCGGTCGAGGTTGTCCTTCGCCCAGTCGAGGCAGAAGAGGCGGCTCGTATCCGCCTGGCAGGGCAGGGTCCCCGATTCGCGTTCTTTGAAGAAGTCGCCGCCGACTTCACCCGCCGCGGCGAGCACGGTCAGGTCAATCACGCGGCCGCTCCACCGCCGGGTGATCGTCGCTCTTCGCCTCTGGCGAGCCGAGGAACTCGGAGATGATCTCGACCGAGAGGACGCCGGCGATCCGCCCTTCGCCGTCGACCACCGGCGCGTACTGGGACTGGCCCTGGAGGAGGTCGGCGAGGGCGTCGCGCATGACGTCGTCGCGCTCGAGCACCGGGCCCAGCGGCGAGTCCGCTCGGCCGGGGACGACGTCGGCGGCGAGGTCGCGATCCGAGAGCCAGCCGAGCGGCCGCCGCTCGCTGTCGACCAGCAGCGCGTAGGGGACTTCGACCTCGGGGGCGGCGAGCTTCGCCCGCACCTCGGCGGTCGCCTGGCCGACGTAGGCGAGCGGCGCTTCCCAGAGGTCGATGTCGGCGACCCGCATCAGCGCCAGCCGCTTCAGCGCCCGGTCGGCGCCGACGAAGTCCTCGACGAACTCGTTTGCCGGCGCCATCAGCAGCTCCGCCGGGGTCGCGTACTGCTCGACCCGGCCGCCCTCGCGCATCACCGCGATCCGGTCGCCCATCTTGATCGCCTCGTCGATGTCGTGGGTCACGAAGAGGACCGTCTTGCGGATCTCCGCCTGCAGGCGCAGGAACTCGTTCTGCAGGCGCTCGCGGTTGATCGGGTCGATCGCCCCGAAGGGCTCGTCCATCAGCATCACCAGCGGGTCCGCCGCCAGCGCCCGCGCGACGCCGACCCGCTGTTGCTGCCCGCCCGAGAGCTGCACCGGGTAGCGGTCGCCGAGCTCTGGGTCGAGCCCGATTAGCGCCAGGAGCTCGGCGCTCCGTTCGCGGATCCGGTCCTTCTTCCAGCCCAGCAGCTCGGGGACGGCGCCGATGTTCTCGCTGATCGTGCGGTGGGGGAAGAGGCCGATCTGCTGGATCACGTAGCCGATCTCCCGCCGCAGCTGCGCCGGCTCGCGATCGCGGACCGAGTGGTCGCCGATCAGCACGTCGCCCTCGCTGATCTCGAC
>Ga0190273_10000074_pt1 | contig 55535 bp, 64 predicted proteins | sample Popmic504IS_FD_134513 | JGI IMG/M metagenome (GOLD analysis project Ga0190273, IMG submission 134513) | Populus adjacent soil microbial communities from riparian zone of Shoshone River, Wyoming, USA - 504 IS | ecosystem: Environmental > Terrestrial > Soil > Riparian zone > Trees stand | place...
ATGGCCGAGCGCACGCCGCTCATGCGCGCGATGTAGCAGCAGGTGGTGACCACGCCCCGCTTGCCGCCGCCGACGATCAGCGGCACGTCCCGCAGCTCGGGCCGGTCGCGCTTTTCTACCGAGGCGTAGAAGGCGTCGCAGTCCATGTGCGCCATGGAGAGGGAGCCCAGCTCGTCATGCGCCACGATCCGAGGCGAGCCGCACGATGGGCAGCGGCGCGGGGCCAGGCGGCCGGTCCAGAAGCAGTCGCGGCAAAAGGCTTTCATCGGGGCGTGGGCCTGCGTCCTTCGAGACGGCGCTGCGCGCCTCCTCAGGATGACGAATGGGGTTAGCTTGCACTGATTTCGTCATGGTGAGGAGCGGCGCGAAGCGTCGCGTCTCGAACCACGCACTACTCTAGCGGCCACAGCCAGGCGGCGCCCCGCACGCCGGACGAGTCGCCGTGCGCCGCCTTGACGATCTTCGTCTCGAAGACGTCGGTGAAGGCGTAGCGGGCGACGATGCCCGGCAGGCGGCCATACAGCGCCTCGACGTTCGACATGCCGCCGCCAAGCACAATCACGTCCGGATCGAGGATGTCGCAGATCACCGCCAGACCGCGCGCCAGCCGGTCGATGTAGCGGTCGAGCACGGCTTCCGAGTCGCGGTCGCCCAGCGCGACGATCTCGGCCCCGGTCAGCCGTCTGCCGGTGTCACGGGCGTAGTCCTCCACGAAGCCCGTGCCCGATATCCAGGTCTCCAGGCAGCTGCCGCGTCCGCACCAGCAGCTGTTGCCCGGGTACTCGCTGTTGCGCGGCCAGGGCAAGGGCGTGTGACCCCATTCGCCCGCGATACCGTTGACGCCCTCCAGCGTGCGGCCGCGCACCACCACGCCGCCGCCGCAGCCGGTGCCGAGGATGGCCCCGAACACCACGTCAGCCCCGGCCGCGGCGCCGTCTGACGCCTCCGACAGCGCAAAGCAGTTGGCGTCGTTCTCCATGCGGACAGGACGGCCCAGCGCCCGCTCGATGTCCTGCTTGAAGGGCTTGCCGTTCAGCCATTGGGAGTTGGCGTTGCGGATCATGGCGGTCTTCGGCGAGATCGATCCCGGCACGCCGATGCCGACGCTGCCGGTCTGGGCCCCCTCGACCCTCGCCACCAGGTCACGCACGGCGGCGATGGCGGCGTCATAGCTGCCGGGGTTCGGCACCCGCTCACGGGCGATCATGTTGCCGGTGGAGCCCAGCGCCGCGGCCTCGATCTTGGTGCCGCCGAAGTCGATGCCGATACGGATCATTGGGCCAGTCTAGCGGAGAATCGCCGCCTCGATGGCGGCCTTCAGCGCCGGCCATTCGTCGTGGCGGGGGTGGCGATCGGGGGCGGAGGGTGCGTAGGGCCGCAGGCGCTCGTCAGCGACCATCTGGAAGCGGCTGACGGCCGGGGCCGACTCGGCCACCGACTCCAGGTTCGGCAGCAGGTCGTCGATGAAGGCGGATGCGCCCGACGTGCGGCCGGAAAGCTCGGCGGCGGCGGGTCCCTTGAGCCCGGAATTGACCACCAGCGGATAGTTGAACCCATGCCTCTTCAGCCACTTGGCGCGGGCCTCGCGGCCATGACCAGGTGCGTTGGTCAGGATCACCACCTCGGCCCGCGTCGACAGGTCCGCCAGCGCATCGGCTGCGCCCTCGGCGGGTTCCAGGTCGTTCGCGCCGTCGAGGAAGAAGGCGTTGAACAGCTCCACCCCCGCTTCGACGCCGACATGCTCCTCAGCGCCTCTCAGGTAGATGTTCTGGAACAGCGCGAACCGCGTGATCCGCATCTCGTAGCCGTGGCGGCCGACGAACCGCTCGAAGCCGAGCATGAATTTAGCCAGCACCTCGTCGACGTCGACGATGACCAGCGGCCGGCGCGGATCGATGATGACGTGGTCGAGGTCGGTGAGGGCGGTTTCCATCGGGCCTTGGTAAATGCGGCGCCAACGAGATTAGCGCCCGTTTAAGGATATTCGTGGATAGGTCTTCCCGGACGGAGGCGGCGAGTTCTTTCGCAGACGCCGCAGGGGTCGGGGATACATGACCAAGAAGGTCCTCATCGTCGAGGATAATGAGCTCAACATGAAGCTCTTCCACGACCTGCTGGATGCCCAGGGCTACCAGACGCTGCAGACCCGCGAAGGGCTGCAGGCGCTGGCGCTCGCCCGCGAACACCGCCCCGACCTGATCCTGATGGACATCCAGCTGCCGGAGATCTCGGGCCTGGAAGTCACCAAGTGGCTGAAGGAAGACGACGACCTTTCCCACATTCCGGTGGTGGCGGTGACCGCCTTCGCCATGAAGGGGGACGAGGAGCGCATTCGCGAGGGCGGCTGTGAGGCCTACATCTCCAAGCCGATTTCCGTGACACACTTCCTCGACACCATCCGCCGGTTCCTGGGCTAGGCATGAGCGCGCGCATCCTCGTCGTGGACGATATCGAGGCCAATGTCCGCCTGCTCGCGGCCAAGCTGGCGGCCGAATACTACGACGTCATCACCGCCTCGGACGGCGCGACGGCGCTGGCGATGGCGGGCGGCGAGGCCCCGGACATCATCCTGCTCGACGTGATGATGCCGGGCATGGACGGCTTCCAGGTCTGCCGCCGGCTGAAGGACGATCCGCTCACCCGCCATATCCCCGTGGTGCTGGTCACGGCGCTGGACGGGCGCGGCGACAAGATCACCGGGCTTGAGGCGGGGGCCGACGAGTTCCTGACCAAGCCCATCGACGACATGCTGCTGTTCGCCCGCGTGCGCAGCCTGACTCGGCTGAAGCTGGTGATGGACGAACTGCGCCAGCGCGAGGCCTCGGGCCGCCGGCTGGGCGTCATCGGGGGCGCTTCTGGCCGGCTGGGCGGCACCGGCGGACGGGTGCTCGTCGTCGACGACAACGAACGCCAGGTCGAGCGCATCGTCGCCGAACTGGCCGTCGAGCAGCGGCCCATCGCCGAAAGCGACCCGGAAAAGGCGATGCTGGCAGCGCGCGGCGGGGTGGACCTGGTGCTGGTCAACGCCGCGGCGAAGGCTTTCGACGGCCTGCGATTCGCCGCCGCGATCCGCTCGGACGAAGCCACGCGGCATCTGCCGGTGCTGGTCATTCTCGACGGCGACGACCGCCAGCGGCTGGTCAAGGCGCTGGAGATCGGCGTCAACGACGTGCTCACCCGCCCGGTGGACCCGCAAGAGATGGCGGCCCGGGCGCGGACCCAGATCAAGCGCAAGCGCTACACCGACTTCCTGCGCCAGAACCTCGATTCCTCGCTGGAGCTGGCGGTCACCGACGAGCTGACCGGCCTCAACAACCGCCGCTATATGGAAACTCGATTGGCGCCGCTGGTGGCCAGCGCGGCGGCCGGCAGCGAGAGCGTCGCGGCGCTGATGATCGACATCGACCACTTCAAGCGCATCAACGACGGCTACGGCCATGATGTCGGCGACGAGGTGCTGCGCGAGTTCGCCGCGAGGCTGGCCTCGAACGTCCGCGCCATCGACCTGCCGTGCCGCTACGGCGGCGAGGAGTTCACGGTGCTGATGCCGGGCGCCACCATCGACGCCGCCGAGCGCGTCGCCGAACGCATCCGACTGCATGTGGCGGGCTCGCCGTTCCGGGTGGCGGGCGGGGCCGAGCTGCTGAGCGTCACCATCTCCATCGGCGTCGCCGCCAGTATCGGCGCGGGCGACACCCCGGAGGCCTTGCTCAAGCGCGCCGACGAAGCGGTCTATGAAGCCAAGGCCGCCGGCCGCAACAAGGTCATCTCCAGGGCGGCCTGAGAATCAGAAACGCCCGATGTTTCCACCGGGCGTTCGAAGCAGCAGCGCTTAAAGCGCCAGCCTACTTGATCTTGCCTTCCTTGAACTCGACGTGCTTGCGCACGACCGGGTCGTACTTCTTCAGGACCATCTTTTCGGTCTGGGTGCGGGCGTTCTTCTTGGTGACGTAGAAGAAGCCGGTGTCCGCCGTCGAGTTCAGGCGGATCTTGATGGAAGCCGGTTTGGCCATCGGAGAGGTCCTTCGGTGGCCGCGGGGGCCGTAAATCGAGAGCGGCGGAACATACTGATCGCGCTCGGTAAGTCAATCACGGCAAGGGCCGCACGATCGGCCGCAGGTTGCGATACGTCAGCCGAAAGGGCTTCGGCCGTTCTTCCGCCGCCAGCGCCTGCAGGATGATCTCCGTGACATCGACCAGCGGCAACTTCAACGCCTCTTCCAGCGGCCGGTAGGCAAGGTCCGAAAGCTCGGCCGATTCGGACGGCTCGCCCTGCGCCCGACTGGCGTCGGCGACGAAGAAGCGGGCATGGAAGCGCACCGGGCTGACGGGCGGGGTGATGGCCCTGGCCAGCAGCCGCAGCGCCGACAGGTCGAGCGGCAGGGCGACGCCTGTCTCCTCCTGCGTCTCGCGCAGCGCGGCGACGGCGAGCGCCTGGGCGAGCCTTGCCGAACCGCCAGTGCGGCGGGCGCAATCCTCAGCCAGCCCTGCCAGCGGCCGCACTTGCCGGTCGGCGACATCCACGGCGCCGCCTGGAAACACGAACACGTCCGGTGCGAACCGCGAGCGGGCCGGACGGCGGCCCATCAGGACCTCCGGGCCGCTGGCGGAGCGGCGCAGCAGGATCAAGCTGGCGGCGTGCCGCGGGCGGACGAGGCTCACAGGTAGCTCAGCTGCCGGCGGCCGCTCAGGAAGCGCATGAAGGGCACGGGGCGAGCGGCTTCCTCCAGCCGCTTGCCGATCTCCTGCACCACGAACCGCGTGATGTTGGGCAGGTCGAGCGCCAGGGCTTCGTCGAGGTCCACCCACGCGATCTCATCGAGCTCGCCGCAGTCTGGGCGGCGGTCGAGGCTGAGCAGGGCCTCGGCGCTGGCCATGAAGAAGCGGGCGTCGAAGCGGCGCGGGCGATAGGGCGGAGTGATAGCGCGGGCGACAAAGTCGAGGGCGCCAAGGTCCGGCAGCGCGCCGGCCTGCAGGAACTCGCGCCACGGGCCCGCTCCGGGGCGGGTGGGCGCTTCTCTCGCCAGCAGCAGCCCGGCCTCCTCAAAGGTCTCGCGCACGGCTGCCAGCGCCAGCGCGCGGGGCAGCTGCGGGCTGGCGGGCCGGGCGGCGAGTTCGAGCTTCTGCTGCGCCTGCGGCGTCAGTTCGGTGGCGCTTGGGACGGTGAAGTCGCCCCGGTCGACGCGGCCGCCGGGGAACACCCACTTGGAGGGCATGAAGGCGTGTCCACCGGCGCGGCGCCCCATCAGCAGGCGGGGCTTCTTCGCATCGCGCCGCACGATGATCAGGGTTGCGGCATGGCGCGGCCGAACAAGCTTTTGCCCCTCGCGGATCGCGCCGTCCTGCCGGGGATCGTAGTTAGCTTCGAGAAGGGGATCGTCGGTCATCGACGCCGCGGGCCCTTGCCCTTGCCGCCCTTGGGCGCGCCGCGCGCAGGGCCGCCGCGTTGCTGAGGCCGGCCGCCACCCCGCGCCCGCATGCCAAGCCGTGGCCGCGGCGCATTGGGGTCGGCGTCCTGGGGCTCGCTCAGCATCTCGAACAGCAAACCGCCGGTGATGGGGGTGGCTTCCTTCAGCTTGACCTGAACGCTCATCCCCAGCGGCCAGCGTTTGCCGGAGCGTTGGCCAACCAGGGCGTGGGCCTTGTCGTCATGGACGAAGAACTCGTCACCCAGCGACGACACCGGGATCAGCCCGTCGGCCCCGGTCTCGCTGAGCCGCACGAACAGGCCAAAGCGGGTGACGCCGGTGACGCGGCCGTCGAACTCAGCCCCAACGCGGTCCTGCAGGAAGGCGGCGACGTAGCGGTCGGTGGCGTCGCGCTCGGCGGCCATGGCCCGGCGTTCGGCCATGGTGATCCGCTCGGCGGTGTCCTTGAGCTGCGAGATGTCCTGGTCGGTCAGGCCGTCGTCGCCGAGCCCCAGCGCGCGGATCAGCGCCCGATGCACGATCAGGTCGGCGTAGCGGCGGATCGGGCTGGTGAAGTGGGCATAGCGCGCCAGGTTCAGCCCGAAGTGGCCGATGTTCTCGGACGAATAGATGGCCTGCATCTGGGTGCGCAGGACGACCTCGTTGACGATCTCGGCGTGCGGGCCTTCCTTCGTCTGGGCCAGCAGGCGGTTGAAGCGGTCTGTGCGCGGCTCCTCGCCCTTGCTCCACTTGATGCCGAGGGTCCCCAGGAAGTCGGTCAGGGCCATGACCTTTTCCTGACTGGGCGTGTCGTGGATGCGGTAGATCAGCGGCGTGCGTTTGGCCTCCAGCGTCTCGGCGGCGCAGACGTTGGCCTGAATCATCATCTCCTCGATCAGCTGGTGCGCCTCCAGCGACTCGCGCCGAGTGATGGCGGTGACCTGCCCCTCGGGGCTGATGGTGACCTTCCGTTCGGGGCTGTCGATGGCCAGCGGCGAGCGGGCTTCGCGGCCTTTGAGCATGACGTGATAGCCGGCCCACAGGGGTTTGAGCACCGGCTCCAGCAGCGGCCCAGCCTTGTCGCCGGGATTGCCGTCGATGGCGGCCTGCGCCTCCTCGTACGCCAGCTTGGCGGCCGAGCGCATCAGGCCGCGGACGAACTTGTGGCCGACCTTGCGGCCGTCGCTGTTGAAGACCATCCGCACGGCCATGCAGGCGCGGTTCTCGCCTTCGCGCAAGCTGCACATGCCGTTCGACAGATGCTCGGGCAGCATCGGTTCGACGCGGTCGGGGAAATAGACGCTGTTGCCCTTGTGGCGGGCCTCCTTGTCGAGCGCCGTACCCGCCCGGACGTAGCCGGCCACATCGGCGATGGCGACCCAGACCACCCAGCCGCCGGGGTTCTTCGGGTCGGGGTCGGGGTGGGCGTGGACGGCATCGTCGTGGTCGCGGGCGTCCATCGGATCGATGGTCACGAACGGCAGGTCGCGCAGGTCGTCGCGGCCTTTGAGCGTCGGCGCTTCGGCGCCTTGGGCTTCAGCGACGGCCTGGTCGGTGAAGCCGGTCGGGATGCCGTGAGTGTGGATGGCGATCAGCGAGGCCGCTCTCGGCTGGTCCTCGCGGCCGACGACCTCGATCAGCTTGCCATAGTGGATGTTGCGCCCGGTATGTGCCGAGCCGACCTGCGCCATGACCAGGTCGCCGTCGCTGAGGTGGTCAGCGTCCGTGAGGAGCAGGGTTTCCTTGGTCTTGCGGTCGACGGGCTCGACGCGGACTTCCTTGCGGCCCTTCCTGATGACACCGAGGATCTTGTGGGCGCTCTGGCCGAGCCGCTTGATCAGGCGTGCTTCCAGCTCGCCGTTTTCCAGCTTCTCGAAGCGCACCAGCACCCGGTCGCCGAGCCCTGGCGCGCCGGCCACGGTCTCGTTGCGGTCGGGGGCCAGGCGGATGGGCTTTAAGTCCTCGCCGCCCTTGGCCAGCTTGACGAAGAGGTCACCGTCGGCGTCGCGCTCGACGACATCGGCCACACCGACGGGCGGCACGGACCCTGCTTCGGAAAAGCCCCGGCGGCCGCGTTTGCCCAGCGCGCCTTCGCCTTCCAGCTCGCGCAGCATTTCGCGCAGGGCCCGGCGGTCGGCGCCCTTCAGCCCGAACACCTTGGCGATGTCGGCCTTGTCGGTTTCACCGGCCTCGCGGATGTAGCGCAGCAGCGTCTCGCGGTCGGGCAGTCCAGGCGCGGGCTTGGAGGAGCGGTCGGTTTTGGGCTTGGCCATGGCCTTCCATAGCGCGGCTGACGGTCAAGTCGAAGCAACGCCGAGGACCAGCGTGCGGGTCCATGCGAGAGGCGCCCTTAGGTCTTCGCGGGCTGGGTCCGCATGCGTATCCACCGGCCCAGGAAGAACAGGCCGACGCCGGGCAGGATGCCGATTGTTCCCGTGAGCAGGACCACCAGTATGGGACCGCCTTCCTGGACCAGGTCCGGATGAAGGAAGGCGCCGGCCACGAGACCGCCGAGGAAGACGACCGTGCAGCCGCCGGACAGCACCATCCACAGCACGCCGACGACAAACAGGATGCCGCCGGCCAGCCGCGCCAGAACGCGTTCGTCTTCGGTCATGTGAGGCTCCCCCGTCCGCGCGCCAGCGCCCCGGCGCCCTCCGCGCCTGGTCTGTAGAAGGTGTTGTAGGTGTCGAACGGGATGATCCGCCCGTCCGGCTCGACGAAGTGGACGCAGGACCGCTTGACGATCCCGAGGTCGAAATTGAAGCGGTCGAGGAACTGCGAGATCACCACCCGGAAGGTGTGCTCGTAAGCGAGGTCGGCGGGCGCGGCGACTTCGGGCAGGCAGCAGAGCAGGCTCGACAGGCGCTCGGACGTGTCCGCCTGGGCCGTCGACAGCGACATCAGGTCGAACACGCGCCGCCGCAGTTCCGGAAACGCCTCGAAGGTCACCGTGTTGGGCGAGGCGGCCAAGAACAGCTCGCGCGGCAGCAGGGCGGTCACGGGCGAAACCTTCGTCCCATCCCGCAGCCCATAGCCGATGCAGATCTGGTCGGGATTGCAGGGCAGGGGGATCAGGTCCTCCAGCGCGAACACCCCGGCCTCGGCGATCTTGCGCCTGATCTGGGTCAGCAGCATCCGGTGCTTGCCGGGCGCGAAGCCGTCGTTGCGGCCGGCGTCTTGGATCGGCTGGAAGGTCACGCCGCGCACGCAGCGCCACTCCAGGGCGTAACGGACGATGTCGGGGATGTCCTCGTCGTTGACCCCGCGCTTGACGGTCACCACCAGCGTCGTCGGCACGCCTGCCCGCTCCAGCGCCTCCAGGGCCTGCACCCTGACCTTCGAGAGGTCGGCGCCGCGCAGGTTCCGCAACGCCTCGGGCCGCAGCGAATCGAACTGCAGATAGACCTCGAACCCCGGCATGTACTGCGCCAGCCGCTCGGCGAAGCCGGGCTCGCGGGCAATGCGCAGGCCGTTGGTGTTGATCATCAGGTGGCGGATCGGCCGGCGCTTGGCGGCGTCGAGAATCTCGAAGAATTGGGGGTGCAGAGTCGGCTCGCCGCCGGACAGCTGCATCAGGTCGGCCTCGCCTTCCGAGGCGACCAGGATGTCCATCATCCGCTCGATCTCGGCCATCGGCCGGTGGGCCTCGCGCTTGACCGAGGAGTCGGCGAAGCACACTGGACAGGAGAGGTTGCAGGCCTCGTTGACCTCGATGATGGCCAGGCACGAGTGCTGTTCGTGGTCGGGGCACAGGCCGCAGTCGTAGGGGCAGCCGTGGTCGGTGCGGGTCTGGGCGGTGAGGGGACGGTCACCGGGCTTGAGCCAGTCGCGGGTGGATTTCCAGTAGGCGAGGTCGTCGGAGATCAGCGTCTTCTGCACGCCATGCGCGCGGCAGCGCTTGAGCAGGAAGACCTCGTCACCCTCGGCGATCACCTTGGCCGGCGCCAGCGCCAAGCAGGTCTCGCACAGGCTCGTCGTCTGGCCGAGGAACAGGTAGGGCGCGGTCTTGCGCGCGGCTGGCGCGCGCGAGATCGGCTCTCCAATAGACAAGCCCATAGATCGCCAGTCCCCCTGACACGATGTGAAAGACGTTAAGCGGTCCCAGCACGGGTGGATAGGGCTTGAGCCACTCCCACGCGAAGCGCTGGACGCCATAGGCCAGGCAGAGGGCGTAGAAGCCGCGCTGCATCGCCCATGGCGCGCGGCGGGCAAGCCCCGTCAGGTAGATCGCCAGGAACAGCGCCATCGCCGCCGATTCGTAGAGCTGCACTGGATGGCGGCCGATGCCGTCGCCGAGATCGACCGCGAAGGGCAGGTCGGTGGGGCTGCCGTAGGTGCGGTCGGGAAGGCCGGTGAACAGGCAGCCCAGGCGGCCGATGACGATGCCGAGCGCGAAGGGGCCCACGAAGCTGCCGCCGGTCGAGCCCTTGATCCCGCGCAGGCGCTTGTAGATTTCGACTCCGGCGATGGCTCCGGCGAGGGCGCCGACCACGCTGTGCGAAAGCGCCGGGCTGGCGCTGGACAGGGTGTTCAGCGATCCCGCCAGCCAGGCGCCGCCGGCCGCCCCAAGCGCCAGGCTGGCGAAGTACCCCCGGCCCGCCACGCCGGCCAGCCGCATCGAGGCATCCCGCAGCCGCCAGCGGTGCAGCGCGTAGCCGAGCGCCAGCCCGGAGCTCCAGGCCAGCAGGTCAAAGGCGATGTGAGCGGCGGGCGATGTCGGGACTACAATCATCGCCCGGGCCGGCTCAGGCCATGACCTTCTTGGCCGCCTTCTTCTTCGGAGCCGCCTTCTTTGCGGTTGCCGGTTTGGCCGCGGCCTTCCGCGCCGGCTTCTTCTTGCCGCCGCCCTTGGCCGCGCGTTCGGCCAGCAGCGCGACCGCCTCATCCAGCGTCACGTCCTTGGGGTCCTTGCCCTTGGGGACGTTGGCGTTGGTGGAGCCGTGCTTGATGTAGGGGCCGTAGCGGCCGGAGAGGACCTTTACCGGCGCGCCGTCCTCGGGGTGGGCGCCGAGGTCCTTCAGGGCCGTGGCTTCGGAGCGGCCGAACTTGGCGCCGGACTTCTTCTCGGCCAGCACGGCGACGGCGCGGTTGAGACCGACGTCGAAGACCTCGTCGGCGCTCTCCAGGTTGGCGTAGGTGCCGTCGTGCTGGACGTAGGGGCCGTAGCGGCCGATGCCGGCCAGGATCGGCTTGCCGTCCTCCGGGTGCATGCCGACTTCGCGCGGCAGGTTGAGCAGGCGCAGGGCCTTGTCGATGTCCATCGCGGCCGGCGGCCACAGCTTGGGCAGGCTGGCGCGGCGGGGTTTCTCAGCTCCGACGGCTTCGACGTAGGGCCCGAAGCGGCCGTTCTTGAGCCACACGGTCTCGCCGGTCTTGGGGTCGACGCCCAGTTCGCGGTCGGCGTTCTCGCCGGCCTCGTCGCCCTCGCTCTGGGCGATCTGGCGGGTGAAGCGGCACTCCGGGTAGTTGGAGCAGCCGATGAAGGCGCCGAACTTGCCGGTCTTCAGGCTGAGGCGGCCGGTGTCGCAGGTCGGGCAGCCGCGCGGGTCGGAGCCGTCGCCCTTGTCGGGGAAGATGTGGGGGCCCAGCGCATCGTTCAGCGCATCGAGCACATGGGTGGTGCGCAGCTCGCCGATCTCGCCGATGGCGGCGTTGAAGTCGGTCCAGAACTCCCGCAGCAGCGTCTTCCAGTCCAGCTCGCCGGCCGACACCAGGTCGAGCTTTTCTTCGAGGGCGGCGGTGAAGTCGTACTCGACGTAGCGGGCGAAGAACTGCTCGAGGAAGGCGGTAACCAGCCGGCCCTTGTCCTCGGGAATGAAGCGGTTCTTGTCCATCCGCACATAGGCGCGGTCGCGCAGCACGGTGAGGATCGAGGCGTAGGTTGAGGGCCGGCCGATGCCGAGCTCTTCCATCTTTTTGACCAGGCTGGCTTCCGAATACCGCGGCGGCGGCTCGGTGAAATGCTGGTCGGCGCGCGCGGCGATGACCCGAGCCTCGGCGCCTTCATTGACGGCGGGAAGACGGGCGCCGTCCTCGTCTTCCGCGTCGTCGCGGCCTTCCTCATAGACCGCGAGATAGCCGGGGAACTGCACGACCTGGCCGGTGGCGCGCAGGCCGGTGCGGCCGTCGCCGCTGTCGAGGTCAATGGTGGTCCGCTCGATGCGCGCCGCTTCCATCTGCGAAGCAATCATACGCTTCCAGATCAGCTCGTAGAGACGTCCCAAGTCGCCCTCCAGCCGCAGCTTGCCGGGGTTGCGGTTCAGCGAGGTCGGCCGGATGGCCTCGTGCGCCTCCTGGGCGTTCTTGGCCTTAGTCTTGTAGTGGCGGGCGCTCTCGGGGACGTACTCGCGGCCGTAGATGGCGCCGATCACCTGCCGGGCCTCCTCCAGCGCCTCGGGCGCGGCCTGCACGCCGTCGGTCCGCATGTAGGTGATGAGGCCGGTGGTCTCGCCGCCGATGTCGACGCCTTCATAGAGCTTCTGCGCCGCCTGCATGGTCCGCTGGGCGTTGAAGCCGAGCTTGCGCGAGGCTTCCTGCTGCAGGGTCGAGGTGGTGAAGGGCGGCGGCGGGGTGCGCCGGGTCGGCTTGCGCTCGACCGATGCGATCTTGAAGGTCGCGGCCTGCACCGCCTGGCGCGCGGCATGGGCGGCAGCCTCGTCGCCGAGGTCGAACTTCTTCAGCGCCTTACCGTCGTATTTCACAAGGCGGGCCAGGAAAGGATCGGAGCCGGCGGAAACGTTGGCCTCGACGGTCCAGTATTCCTGGGTCTTGAACGCCTCGATCTCGATCTCGCGGTCGACGACGAGGCGCAGCGCGACGGACTGCACCCTGCCGGCCGACTTGGCGCCCGGCAGCTTGCGCCACAGCACCGGCGAGAGGGAAAAGCCGACCAGGTAATCAAGCGCGCGGCGGGCCAGATAGGCGTCGACCAGCTCCATGTCGATGTCGCGCGGGCGGGCCATCGCTTCCTGTACGGCCGACCTGGTGATGGCGTTGAAGGTGACACGCTGGACCTGCGCGCCCTTGATCGCCTTCTTGCGATTCAGGATTTCGAGCACGTGCCAACTGATCGCCTCGCCTTCGCGGTCGGGGTCGGTGGCCAGGATCAGGCGGTCGGCGCCTTTCAGCGCGTCGGCGATGTCGTTGATGCGCTTGGCGGACTTGGCGTCCACCTCCCAGCTCATCGCGAAATCGTTGTCCGGCTCGACCGAGCCGTCCTTCGACGGCAGGTCGCGGACATGGCCGTACGACGCGAGCACGGTGAAGCCGGGGCCGAGGTACTTGTTGATGGTCTTGGCCTTGGCCGGGCTTTCGACGACGACGACGTTCATGCAGGCCTTATGGCGGAGGTTCGGCGCGGAGCCGGAGAGGGCGGGAAAGTGGGTTGCGCCTCTGGCTCTGTCAACGCGACTCACTGATTGCAGCGTTTACAACCGATAGTAACGCAGTTACCTACACGCGTGTCAGGACTGCGAGAGAGTAACCGATGCCCGCCACTTCCCGCCTAGAAGCTGCGTCTGAAGGCGTGCTCGAATACATCGAAGACATGCTGGCCCAACTGGCGACGCTTGCCGAGGGTGCGGGCGAGCGGAAGCTGGGCGCGAGCCTGCGGTTGCTGGCGATCGAGGCGGCGCGGTCGGTCGCGGGCGTAGACTAGGCCGACGTCACCATGCCACCGGGCAGCAGCTCGGCTTTTCCTGCCAGCGACAGTTCCACCAATGCGGCGAACACGGCGGGCGCGGGCGCTCCCGTGGCGCGGACCAGTTCGTCGCGCGAAACCGGTGTCGGCGAGAGCAATGCCTCGACCTCGCCACGCAGGGCTTCCACCGCCGCATCGAGTGCAGCCTGGTTGGCTGGAGCACCATAGGAAGTGCGCTCGCGTTCGCGGATGGAGCGGGGCTGTTGCAGGACACGCAGCACGTCCTCGGCGCTCTCACAGAGGGCTGCGCCCTGGCGGATAAGATCGTTGGTCCCTTTCGCGCGCGGGTCGAGCGGCGAGCCGGGGACGGCGAACACCTCGCGGCCCTGCTCAGCGGCCAGACGCGCGGTGATCAGCGAGCCCGACTTCAGTTCGGCCTCGACCACGACGATGGCCAGCGACAGGCCGGAGATGATGCGGTTGCGGCGCGGGAAGTCACGCGCCTGCGCCCGGCGCCCCGGCGCGCTCTCGCTGACCACGCAGCCCTCCGCGATGAGGCGGTCGTAAAGGCCGCCGTTCTCGGGCGGATAGATGTCGTCGACGCCGCCGCCGAGCACCGCGACCGTGCCGGTGGGCAGGGAGCCTTCATGCGCGGCGGAGTCGATGCCGCGCGCCATGCCGGAGACGACGACCTGACCGGCGGCGCCCAGTTGGCCCGCCAACCCTCGGGCGAATCGCTGACCGCCCGCAGAGGCAATGCGAGCGCCGACGATAGCGACGCAGGGCTTGTGCAGGAGGGAGACGTGGCCCCGCACCCAGATCAGCGGCGGCGGCGGATCGACGGCGGCGAGCTGCCGCGGGAAGTCGGACTCGCATGACGCGATCAGGCCGGCGCCGAGCCTCGCGCCTGACTCAAGCTCGCGCTGCGCGTCGGCTTCACTGGGAGTCGACAGCGGCGAGATGCGGCCGCCCCGGCGCGACAGCTCGGGCAGGGCCGCGAGGGCCTTGGCGGCCGAGCCGTAACGGCCGACCAGCTGCTCAAAAGTAACGGGGCCGACGTTCTCGGTGCGCGCAAGGCGCAGCCATGCGAGCCGCTCGGCGTCTGACAGCGATGATTTGCTCACGCGGCGGGCGCGCCCTTGTTGCCGCCGATGCGGGGCTCTTGGCCCTTCAGCAGCCGGCTGATGTTCTCGCGGTGACGAATATAGATGAGTACGGCCATGAACACCGTCAGCCAGACGATCGGCATCTGCTCGCGCATGACAACCAGGGCCAGGACGGGCGCCAGCGCGGCGGCGGCAAGGGACGCCAGTGATGACATGCGGAACACGGTCGCCACGATAAGCCAGGCCGCGCCCGCCATTAGCCCCACCGGCCAGGAGGCGGCTAGCAGCACGCCGAAGAAGGTCGCTACGCCCTTGCCGCCCTTGAAGCGCAGCCACACCGGAAACAGGTGACCCACGAACGCCGCGCCGCCCGCGAGCGCGACAACGGCCGGCGCGTCATGGGTGAGCCAGCCGGCGATCAGCACGGCCAGAGCGCCCTTGCCGGCGTCTCCGATCAGGGTGATGGCCGCGAGATCCTTGCGGCCGGAGCGAAGGACGTTGGTCGCGCCGATGTTGCCGGAACCGATGTTGCGGATATCGCCGACCCCGCCCAGCCGCGCCGCGATTAGCCCGAACGGAATCGAGCCCAGCAGGTATCCGCCCACCACGGCGAGCGCGAGCGTCAGCATTGCCGCCCCGGCCAGCGATTCCATGGAAGTTCCCCCTCAGCCCCGGTGCACGATGCGGCCATCGACCGCTGTCAGCAAGACCCGGCCTTGCAGCCGCCGCCCGTCGAAGGGCGAGTTCTTGGATTTCGAGAGCAGCTTGTCGGCGTCGATGATCACCGGCGCGCCGAGGTCGCAGAGGACCAGATCAGCCGGCGCGCCCGCCGCCAGCCGGCCGGCGGCAAGGCCGATGAGCTGGGCGGGGGCGAGCGTGACGGCGCGGATCAGGTCTATCAGCGGCATGCGGCCGTCGTGGTGCAGGGAGAGCAGGGCAGGCAGCAGGGTCTCGAGGCCAACGGCGCCGGGGGCTGCCTCATCGAACGGCAGGCGCTTGTCTTCGGCAGGCGCCGGGGCGTGGGCGGAGACGACGATGTCGATGAGGCCGGTGGCCAGCGCGTCGATCAGCGCCTGGCGGTCGTCCTCGGAGCGCAGCGGCGGGTCGACCTTGGCGAAGGTGCGGTAGTCGCCGATGTCGAGCTCGTTGAAGGACAGGTGATTGATCGAGGCGCTGGCGAAGACGGGCAGGCCCTTGTCGCGGGCGCGCTTGAGGGCCTCCAGCGCCCCAGCAGTCGTGATCTGGTCGACCAGCAGGCGCGCGCCGGTCAGCTCGACCAGGGCCAGGTCGCGATCGAGCATGATGCGCTCGGCGATGGGTGGGACGGAGGGCAGGCCCATGCGGCCGGCGAACTCTCCCTCGGTGGCGGCGGCGCCCCTGCTCAGCCACGGGTCGGCGGGGCGGTGGGCGACCAAGGTGTCGAAGCCCCTGGCGTAGGTCAGCACGCGGCGCAGGACCTTGGAGTCGACGATCGAGCGGTCGACGTCGGTGACATAGACGCAGCCCGCCTCGCGCATCAGGCCGATCTCGGCGATCTGCTCGCCCGCCAGCCGCTTGGTCGCCGCGCCGGCCGGATAGACGTGCACCCCTTGGATGTCCCGCGCCCGGCGCAGGATGAAGTCGACCACGGACGGGTCGTCGATGGCCGGGTTGGTGTCAGGCTGCACGACGATGGAGGTGACGCCGCCGGCCGCCGCCGCCTTCGACGCCGACTTCAGCGTCTCCTTGGTCTCGGCGCCCGGCTCGCCGGTCTTCACCCGCAGGTCGACGAGGCCCGGCGCGAGCATGGCCCCGGCGCAATCGATAGTCTCGAAGTCGGCGGAGAGGTCTTGCGGCTGAGCGTCCTTCAGCACCTCGGCGATGAGGCCGCCCTGGACGAGCAGCGCGCCGGGGCCGTCGTAGCTGGTCTCAGGATCGACCAGCCGTGCGTTCAGAAAGGCGAGGGGCCGGGTCATTGGTTGTCCAGCCGGGCGGCCAGGCACGTCAGCACCGCCATGCGGGCGGCGACGCCCATCTCGACCTGGTCCTGGATCAGGCTGATGGCCGGATCGTCGGCGACGTCGCTGTCGATCTCGACGCCGCGGTTCATCGGGCCGGGGTGCATGACCCTGGCGTTCGGCGCGGCGAGGCTGAGCTTCTCGCGGTCGAGGCCGTAGAAGCGGAAGTATTCGCGGGTCGAGGGCACCATGGCGCCCTGCATCCGCTCCACCTGAAGCCGCAGCATCATCACCACATCCGCCCCGGCGATGCCGTCACGCATATTGTGGTGCACCTCAGGGCCCCACCGGTCGGCGTTGGACGGCATCAGGGTCGGCGGGCCCACCAGCCGCAGGTCGGCGCCCATCATCTGGAGCAGGCCGACGTTGGAGCGGGCGACGCGGCTGTGCATGACATCGCCGCAGATGGCGACGGTCAGCCCGTCGATGTGGCCGAAGGCGCGGCGGATCGAGAGGGCGTCGAGCAGCGCCTGGGTGGGGTGCTCGTGCTGGCCGTCGCCTGCGTTGACGACGCTGCCGCTGACCTTCTGGCTGAGCAGTTCGGCGGCGCCGGACGAGGCGTGGCGCACGACCAGCAGGTCCGGCTGCATGGCGTTCAGCGTCACCGCCGTGTCGATCAGCGTCTCCCCCTTCGACATCGACGAGGAGCGGGGGCTCATGTTGACCACGTCCGCGCCCAGCCGCTTGCCGGCCAGCTCGAACGAACTCTGCGTCCGTGTCGAGTTCTCGAAGAAGAGGTTCATCAGCGTCCTGCCCTTGAGCAGGTCGAGCTTCTTCGAGTGCTGACGGTTCAGCCCCACGAACCCGTCGGCAAGGTCGAGCAGGCGCGCCACATCGGGCGCGGTCAGGTCATTGACGGAGAGGAAATGGCGGTGCGGGAACGGGAAGGTCCGGGCTCGAACTTCGTCCAGACCAGGAGCGACCGGCGTCATAAGCCGCCCTTCTAGGTGGGAATGGGGTGGTTGCGCAACCGTTCGAGCGCGCCCTGGAGGATGTAGGTCGCGGCCAGCTTGTCGACCACCTCGCCCCGCTGCTTGCGGCCCACGTCGTGCTCGTCGATCAGCATGCGGTTCACCGCCGCGCTCGAAAGCCGCTCGTCCCAGAAGGCGATGGGGACCTCGCGCAGCCGCAGGATGTTGCGGGCGAAGGCTCGGGAGGACTGGCAGCGCGGGCCCTCCGTGCCGTCCATGTTCACCGGCAGGCCGACGACGACGCCGGTCGCGCCGAGCGCCTCCATCAGCTTGAAGAGGGCGGCCGCGTCATCGGTGAACTTGGTCTTGCGGATCAGGGCGAGGGGGCTGGCCACCGTGCGGGTGCCGTCCGAGACCGCCACGCCGATGGTCTTTGTCCCGAGGTCGAGGCCGACCAGCGGCGTGTAGGGCGCCGTCGCCGTGGACAGTTCGGTGAGGTCGAGGACAGCCATTGCCCCCTCATACCTTGAATCGGCGCAGGTAGGCGGCTAACCCCAGCGCGAACTTAGAGGAGGCCCCGATGGCCATCGACGCCGCGACCGTCCGCAAGGTCGCCCGGCTCGCCCGCATCGCCGTCCCAGAGGAACGGCTCGACCCGATGGCCAAGGAGCTGTCGGGCATCTTTCAGTGGATCGAGCAGCTGGCCGAGGTGGACACCGACGGCGTCGAGCCGATGACCTCGGCCGTGGCCGCAACCCTGCCGCTGCGCGAGGACGTGGTCACCGATGGCGGCAATTCAGGCCGCGTGCTGAGCAATGCGCCCAAGTCCGTGGACGGCTTCTACGTCGTGCCCAAGGTGGTCGAGTAGATGTCGGAGCTTACGTCGCTGACCCTGAAGGGCGCGCTTGATGGCCTGCGCTCCAAGGCCTTCTCCTCCGTCGAGCTGACGCAGGCGCACATCACGGCGGTTGAAGCCGCGCGGCCGCTGAACGCCTTCGTGCTCGAGACGCCGGACAAGGCGCTGGAGATGGCGCGGGCCGCCGACGGCCGCATTGCGTCGGGCGAGGCCGGGCCGCTGGAAGGCGCGCCGCTGGGGATCAAGGACCTGTTCTGCACCGAGGGCGTGCGCTCCACGGCCTGCTCGAACATCCTGAAGCCCTTCGTGCCGACCTACGAGTCCACCGTGACCAGCAACCTGTTCCGCGACGGGGCGGTGATGCTCGGCAAGCTGAACATGGACGAGTTCGCCATGGGCTCGTCCAACGAGACCAGCGCGTTCGGGCCGGTCGTGAACCCCTGGCGCATCAGCGGCGGGAACCAGGCGCTGACGCCCGGCGGCTCCTCCGGGGGCTCGGCAAGCGCCGTGGCGGCGGACCTGTGCCTCGGCGCGACGGCCACCGACACCGGCGGCTCGATCCGCCAGCCGGCGGCGTTCACGGGCACCGTCGGTATCAAGCCGACCTACGGCCGCTGCTCGCGCTGGGGCATCGTGGCGTTCGCCTCGTCGCTGGATCAGGCCGGGCCGATCGCCAAGACGGTCGAAGACGCCGCCATCCTGCTGACCTCGATGGCCGGGCACGACCCCAAGGACTCCACCAGCCTGCCCGTGGAAACGCCGGACTTCGCCCCCTTCGTCGGCAAGTCGGTGAAGGGGCTGCGCATCGGCGTGCCGAAGGAATACCGCGTCGACGGCATGCCCGCCGAGATCGAGGCGCTGTGGCAGCAGGGCGTCGATTGGCTCAAGGAGGCCGGCTGCGAGATCGTCGAGGTGTCCCTGCCGCACACCAAGTACGCCCTGCCGGCCTACTACATCGTGGCGCCGGCCGAGGCCTCGTCGAACCTCGCCCGCTACGACGGCATGCGCTACGGCCTGCGCGCCGAGGGCGCCAACCTGACCGAGGTGTACGAGAACACCCGCGCCCAGGGCTTCGGCGAGGAGGTCAAGCGCCGCATTCTGATCGGCACCTACGTGCTCAGCGCCGGCTACTACGACGCCTATTATCTGAAGGCCCAGAAGGTCCGCCGCCGCATCGCCGACGACTTCGACGAGGCGTGGAAGACCTGCGACGCCCTGCTGACCCCCACCGCCCCGTCGGCCGCCTTCACGCTCGGCGAGCGCATGGCTGATCCCATTGCCATGTACCTCAACGACGTGTTCACGGTGACGACGAACCTGGCAGGCCTGCCCAGCATCAGCGTGCCAGCGGGGCTGGACGCTCAAGGCCTCCCGCTCGGCCTGCAGGTCATCGGCCGGGCGCTCGACGAAGGCACGGTGTTCTCGGTGGCGGGGGCGCTGGAAAAAACGGCAGGGTTCAGCGCCAAAGCCCACCGCTGGTGGTGACGGTGCCCTCGTAGTCGCCGATGCGGTGGTGAGCCGCGAGCGCCGCGCGCACCTCGTCCGTGGAGACATTCAGCGCATTGGCCGCAATGCTGAGCGAGTTGCGGCCGAACCCGAACAGCCCGTTCAGCGAAGACAAGGTTCGCTTGGCCCGGGAACCAACGAAGTCCTGGAGCGGTGGGCCCAGATGCAGGGTGAAGATCACATTGTGCCTGATCTCGCGCTCGGTCATCTTCTCCACCGCGCTCCAGGGCACGGGGCGGCTCATCGCTCGCGTGTCGAACACGCCCATGCGGTCGATCCTGAGAACCTCGCCATTATCAAAGAGACGCCGTCCAAGGACTACCGCGCCCGGCCCGAAGAACACGATGCCGACCCAGGCCGCGAACAGGGCTTCGGCGCTCGGGTCGGGCTGGCCAAGGATCCAGATGCCGATCAGCACGAAGGCCGCCGAAAGCAGGACGTAGGCGGCGAGCTTTGACTTGCTGTAGCGGGCGCTGAGCATGCGCAGAGCCTATGCGATTCCGACCGCGTCGGTATAAGGAGCGCCCATGTCAGAAGCGTCAAAACTGATCCAAGGCCGCACAGGACCCTGGGAGATCGTCCTGGGGCTCGAAATCCACGCGCAGGTGGCTTCGAACGCCAAGCTGTTCAGCGGGGCCGCCGTGGGGTTCGGGGCCGGGCCGAACGAGCAGGTGTCGACCGTCGACGCGGCCATGCCGGGGATGCTGCCGGTGCTGAACCGGCGCTGCATCGAGCAGGCGGTGCGGACGGGGCTGGGGCTGAAGGCGCAGATCAATCTGAAGAGCCGGTTTGACCGGAAGAACTACTTCTATCCCGACCTGCCGCAGGGCTATCAGATCAGCCAGTTCGAGTTTCCGATCGTCGGCGAGGGCGAGGTGATCGTCGAGCGCGACGACGGCTCGGTCTTCACGGTCGGCATCGAGCGGCTGCACCTGGAGCAGGACGCCGGAAAGTCAATCCACGACCTTGACCCCAACGCCACCTACGTGGACCTCAACCGCTCGGGGACCGCGCTGATGGAGATCGTCTCCAAGCCGGACATGAGAAGCGCCGAAGAAGCAGCCGCTTACGTCAAGAAGATCAGGACGATCCTGGTCTATCTGGGCACCTGCGACGGCGACATGGAGAAGGGCAACCTGCGGGCCGACGTCAACGTCTCGGTGCGGCGGCCCGGCGATGAGCTCGGCACGCGCTGCGAGATCAAGAACGTCAACTCCTACCGCTACATCCAGCAGGCCATCGAGTACGAAGCCCGCCGGCAAATTGAGGTCCTGGAAGATGGGGGCTCGATTACCCAGGAAACCCGGCTGTTCGATCCCGGCAAGCTCGAGACGCGGTCGATGCGGTCGAAGGAAGAGGCGCACGACTACCGCTACTTCCCCGATCCCGACCTGCTGCCGCTGGAACTGGACCCCGCCTGGGTGAAGGCCATCGAGGACAGCCTGCCAGAGCTGCCCGACGCCAAGAAGGCGCGCTTCCAGTCGCAGTACGGCCTGTCGGCCTACGACGCCGGCGTGCTGATCGCCGAGCAGGACCGCGCGGACTTCTTCGAGACGGCCGCCAAGGGCCGCGACGCCAAGCTGGTCGCCAACTGGACGACCAACGAGCTGGCTGCGCGGCTCACCGGCGCTGGTCTGGAGATCGAGGCGAGCCCGATCCCGGCCGGGGACATCGCCGCGCTCGTCGAGCTGATCGAGAACGGGACCATCTCGTCGAAGATCGCCAAGCAGGTATTCGAACACATGTGGGCGGGCGAGGGGGCTCCGGCCGCCATCGTCGAGAAGCATGGCCTCGTGCAGATCACCGACACCGGCGCCATCGAGGCTATCGTCGACCGCCTGATCGCCGCCAATCCCGGCCAGGCGGACGCCGTGAAGGCCAAGCCGCAGGCCATCGGCTGGTTCGTCGGCCAGGTGATGCGCGAGATGGCCGGCAAGGCCAACCCGGCCGCGGTCAACGAGATCCTGCGCGCCAAGCTGGGCGTCTGACGAAAACCGCCCCGGAGTCTCCTCCGGGCCGGCATCGTCTCAATTCAGGCCCTGACTAGTTCAGCAGGCCGGCGATGACGCTGGCGATCAGGCCGGTGCGGGTCTGGGTCAGGTAGACGTCGTTGCCGACGCGGACCCACTGATATCCCGGAGGGGCAGGGCGCAGGTTGTAGCGGCTGTATTCCGTCACATAGTAGGTGCGATTGGCGTAGTAGCCCCGCGGCAGGTGCTGGCCGCTGTAATAGCGGTGCATCTTCTTGGCCTGGCCGGGAGGCATGCCGTGGGGCTTCTTGGCAAGGCCCGGCGGCGTCCAGTCGTTGTTGTGCGGCTTGGCGTCCGCGGCGCCGGCGAGCGCCAAAGCGGCCGTGGCGGCGGCGACCGCCGCAATACCTTTGATCTTCATGGTTGGTCTCCTTCGTCGGACCGGATCGGCCCTGTCGAAATCGTCGGCCCCAAATCACCAGGGCGCCTGAACTGGTCACAGTAGGCCTTATCCGGCCTGAACAACGCCTGAACCGATTGCACGGTTCAGCCTTGCGCCCCGCCGCCGTCCCTCCCAACTGCCTCAGAGCACTGGAAGGGACACCGCGATGACCAAGCCGATCGAGCTGCACTACTGGCCCACGCCGAACGGCTGGAAGGTCTCGATCGCCCTGGAGGAGATGGGGCTGCCCTACGAGATGATCCCCGTGAACATCGGCAAGGGCGAGCAGTTCGAGCCGGGCTTCCAGGCGCTCAGCCCCAACGGCCGCATGCCTGCCATCGTCGATCCTGAAGGACCCGACGGCCAGCCGATCTCCATCTTCGAGAGCGGGGCCATCCTGCAGTACCTCGGCCGCAAGACCGGCCAGTTCTATGGGCCTGATGAGCGGGGGCGCATCGAGATCGACCAGTGGGTCTTCTGGCAGATGGCCGGGCTGGGGCCAATGGCCGGCCAGACGCACCACTTCCGCCAGTATGCGCCGAGCTTCATCCTCGACCAGCGGCAGGTGGCCTATGGCGCGATCCGCTACACCAACGAGACCAACCGCCTCTACGGCGTGCTGAACCGGCAGTTGGAGGGCAAGGACTTCGTCTGCGGCGACTACTCCATCGCCGACATGGCCATCTGGCCGTGGGTGGTGCCGTGGAAGAACCAGGGCCAGACGCTCGCCGACTTCCCCAACATCGAGGCCTGGTACCAGCGGGTCATCGACCGCCCCGCCGCGCAGAGGGGCTTCGGGGTTGGAGCCGAACTGCGCCGGGGCGGACTGCAGGCGTCCGGCAAGGCGGCGGAAGAGGCGCGCAAGGTGCTGTTCGGCCAGCGCGCCAGAGCCTGACGCCGCATTTCTCCTTATTTGGGTAACTCACGGGAATCCCGCATTGAATCTGACGCCGGGTTATCGTTTCCCTTAACCATATGTTCAGGTGAAGTTTGCTCTGCTGCCGTCATGGAACGCGGGTCTGCCGTTCGGGTGGGCCGGTTTGATGATGGGAACCGAAGTCATGTTGCAGTGCATGGAAGCCTCACAGGGCATGCCGTTGCCGGCGCCAGACTCCTCCGGCGACGAGCTGTTCCGCATGGGCCTGCTTTACTCCACCGGCCAGGGCGGGGCGCCCCTCGATTACGTCTCCGCCCACATGCTGTTCAACCTGGCGGCCATGCGCGGCTCGGTCGAGGCCAAGGTCTACCGCAAGGAGCTCAGCTCCGAGATGGACGCCGAGGACGTCGCCGAAGCCCAGCGCGCCGCCCGCGAGTGGCTGGCGCACGCCTGAGACACCGCTGAGGCGTCCTGGGCGGTTGACCCCAAGCGCCCGGCGTTGCAAACCCCTCGGCGCGTGGAGACGTGGCCGAGAGGCTGAAGGCAACGGTTTGCTAAATCGTCATACCCCTAAAGGGTATCGTGGGTTCGAATCCCACCGTCTCCGCCACCCCATCCAGCCTGTCGGAGCCTGAAGCGCCACCTGTTGGCACGGGGAGTGCAGGGTTCTCCTCAACGGCGCTTCGGCGTGTTTCATTTGGGGAACGACCATGGAAATCCTGAGCCAGATGGCTGATGGCGCCAGCGCCTTCCTCGCGCTCGCCACGGCCAATCCGTTTCACACCTTCGCGGTGTTCTCGGTGACTTCGATCTTCGTGATCACGCGCGGCTAAGCCCTCGCGGCGGCTCGGCTTAGGCCGCGCCGCCTGTTACGTCGAGGCTGCTGGCGGTGACGCCGCCGGGGGTCACCTTCACGCCCAGAAAGCGCATCACACCCTCCGAGAAGCTGATGTCCTCGATCGCCAGGGTGCGGTCGCGCTTCAGTTCGGAGGCGTCGCTGAGCGTCAGGCGCAGCATCATGTCGTCCAGGGCCGCTCCCCCCGCCACGGCGTTGTCGATGGCGGTGCGGAAGATCTCCGCGGAGCGCCGGGGGCGGGGCGGAGCGTCAGGAGTGCGGGCCATGGGTGCTCTTTCTAAAATCAGGCGCGGGCGAAGAACGGCTCGCCGCTGATCCGCACCAGGCAAGGCGTGCCGGAGTCCTGTGAGGCCCGGGCGCGCTTGTTGGCGGCGGCCTTGGCTTCTTCCTTGTCGCCGCACTGGTCGAAGAACGATCCGCCGTGTTCGACCGCCCAACCGCCGCTGTACGGGCCCACGGTGAAGATCGTCCGGACAACGTCGCGCATGAGGAAAGCTCCAGTTGGCCTGCGCACCGGGCGGTGGCGTGAGCGACTTAAGCGCCCGCAGGAATGATGATGTGTCACTACACTAGAGGTAAAACGCTCCGGCGTCTGTCGGTTTCCAAATTATTGTTGCGGCCAGCCGGGCGTCGTGCCACAATCTCTCATCGAATATCGCTTTGGTTCGTCCGAACTCCACCAACTTGATTTAACTATCGAGCACCGGACCGGCCCCGATCCTCTCCGAAAATTTGATCTCGCTGCCCCTCTTGGGCGCGTGAATATTCAGACCCGGAAGGGGACAAACTATGACTACAGGTACCGTGAAGTGGTTCAACGGCCAAAAGGGCTTCGGCTTCATCCAACCGGATGACGGCGGCTCTGACGTTTTCGTGCACATTTCGGCCGTTGAGCGCGCCGGCATGAGCGGCCTGAACGAAGGCCAGAAGGTGAGCTTCGAGCTGGAGCGCGATCAGCGCAGCGGCAAGACCTCCGCGGGCCAGCTGCAGGCCGTCTAAGACGCCGCAGCTCGTTTCGAGTTAAGGGAAAGGCCGGTGTTCGCACCGGCCTTTTTCTTTTGCGCCGACCCTCACTCAGATGCGTTGTGGCTCCATGAGCAGTGAGCAGATCCACGTCACCAACAAGCGCGATGAGAGCCGCCTCGAGGTGAAGCTGGGCGACGAGGTCGCCTTTGCCGAGTACCGCGTCACCCGCGGCGGCATCGTCTTTCCGCATACCGTGGTGCCCGAGGCGTTCGAGGGCAGGGGCGTCGGCAGCGCGCTGGTCAAGGCGGGCATGGCGTTCGCGAAGGAAGAGGGTCAGCTGGTGATCCCGACCTGCAGCTTCTTCGCCGCCTATCTGGCCCGCCACCCCGAGTACAACGATCAGGTCGATCCGCGTTATCGCGGCAAGGGCGCCTAGTTGGCCTGCACCGAGTAGCCGTCGACCAGCGCGTCGTCGGCCTCGTCGATGTCCATCATCTTCAGGAGGCGGGCGCGGGCGCGGTTGACGCGGCTCTTGATGGTGCCGAGCGCGCAGCCGCAGACGTCGGCCGCCTCCTCGTAGGTGAGGCCGGCCGCGCCGACCAGGATCAGCGCCTCGCGGTGCTCGTCCGGCAGTTCGTCCAGCGCCTTGCGCAGGGAGCCCAACGCCACGCTCCAATCCTGCGTCGGACCCACCGACAGGCTGGCGGCGAACACGCCGTCGGGGTCTCCCGTTTCGCGGCGGCGGCGTACGGCGGTCGTGTAGTAGGTGTTGCGCAGGATGGTGAACAGCCAGGCCCGCAGGTTGGTGCCGATCTCGAACTTGTCGCGGTGCGCCCAGGCCTTGATCAGCGTCTCCTGCACCAGGTCGTCGGCGTCGGAGCCGTTGTGCGACAGCGACCAGGCGAAGGCGCGCAGGGCGGGGATCAGGGCGACAACGTCGTCTCGCCAGCGCGTGCGCTCGGTCATGGCGCTCTCCCGATACTTCCGTCGACCGATACGCGTGGTGGCGGCACAGCGATCGTCCCTCGTCCCTGCCGCCGGGACGCTGCTAGGGTAGGCGCCTTGCCGGGAGCGGGGAGTGTTCGATGAACGCCGCGCTCAAGCCTCTGTTCCGGTTCCATTTCCAAGGAATTCCGCGCGGCGGGTGCGGCTTTCGGATAAGCTTAATCGATGCGCGGTGACGGCGAGAATTCTGAGCAAGGCGCGGCGCTGCTGGAGCGCTACCGTGCGGTGCGCGCGGCGAGTGAGGCTCTGGCGGCGCGGCTTTCCCCCGAAGACCAGCAGGCGCAGTCGATGCCCGACGCCAGCCCGGTCAAGTGGCACCTGGCGCACATGGCCTGGTTCTTCGAGACCTTCCTGCTGACGCCCCGGCTGGCCGGTTACCGGGTGTTCGACGAGGCGTTCGGCTATTTGTTCAACTCCTACTACGAGGCCGCTGGCTCGCGGCATCCCCGGGCCGACCGCGGGCTGATCACCCGACCGGGCGTGGCGGAGGTGCGCTCGTGGCGGGCGCATGTCGACGACGCCATGGCGCGGCTGATCCCGCAGCTGGACGAGGAGGGCAGGGGGCTGGTCGAGCTCGGCCTCGCCCATGAGGAGCAGCACCAGGAGCTGATCCTGATGGACGTGCTGCACCTCTTCTCCCGCTCGCCCCTGAAGCCGGCGTTCTTCAGCGAGGCGCCGGGGTTGGCGGCCGATCCGGGGCCGCTGACCTTCACCGCCTTCGAAGGCGGCGTGGCAAGGATCGGCCATGATGACGAGGGGTTCGCGTTCGACAACGAGCGGCCGCGTCACAAGGTCTATCTGGAGCCGTTCGAGATTGCCGACCGGCTGGTCACCAACGGCGAGTGGCGGGCCTTCGTCGGTGACGGCGGCTACGCGCGGCCAGAGTTCTGGCTGGCCGACGGCTGGGCCAGGGTGCAGGCGGAGGGCTGGACCGCGCCGCTCTACTGGCGGGATAACGCGGCGATGGGACTTTACGGCCTCCAGCCTCTGGACCCGAATGCTCCAGCTACCCACATCAGCTACTATGAAGCCGACGCCTTCGCCGCCTGGGCGGGCAAGCGGCTGCCGACCGAGGCCGAGTGGGAGCAGGCGCCGTTGATGAACCAGCTCTGGCAGTGGACGCGCAGCGCCTACCTGCCCCATCCCGGCTTCCGGCCCGGCGCCGGCGCGGTCGGCGAGTACAACGGCAAGTTCATGGTCGGGCAGATGGTGCTGAAGGGTGGCTCGTTCGCCACACCGGCCGGCCATGCCCGCGTGGGCTACCGCAACTTCTTCTATCCGCAGCAACGGTGGATGTTCTCGGGCGTGCGGCTAGCCGCCGATGCCTGAGCCGATCTCGGACTTCGAAGCCGACGTGCTCGCCGGCCTGTCCTGCACGCCCAAGTCCATTCCCGCCAAGCATTTCTACGACGAGGAAGGCTCGCGCCTCTTCGAGGAGATCACCGAGCTCGAAGAATACTATCCGACGCGCACCGAAATCGGCCTGCTGACCACCGCCGCGCCGGAAATAGCGCCCTACATCTCTGAGGGCGCGACGCTGGTCGAGTTCGGCAGCGGCGCCAGCACCAAGACCCGCCTGATCCTCGACGCCGCGCCGCAGACCGCAGTCTATGTGCCGGTCGACATCAGCGAGGAGGCGCTGGCCGCCGCCGCCGCATCGATCAACGCCGATTACCCGAATCTGATCGTCGCTCCGCTGGCGGGCGACTTCACCCAGAACATCGACCTGCCCGAGGCCGCCAAGGGACGGCCACGCACCGGCTTCTTCCCCGGCTCGACCATCGGCAACTTCGAGCACGATGACGCTGTCGCCTTCATGGCCGCCGCCCGCCGGTTGCTGCGCTCAGGGGCGCAGTTCGTGGTCGGCGTGGATTTGGTCAAGGATGAGGGCGTGCTGGTGCGCGCCTACGATGACGCCCGGGGCGTGACGGCGGCCTTCAACAAGAACCTGCTGGCGCGGATGAACCGCGAACTGGGCGCGGACTTCGATCCGGACGCCTTCGCGCACCGGGCCATCTGGAACGCGGAGAAAAGCCGGATCGAGATGCATCTCGTCAGCCTGCGCGATCAGACGGCCCATGTGGCCGGGCGCGCCTTCCGCTTCGCCGCCGGCGAGACCATCCACACCGAGAACTCGCACAAGTTCACGCCGGACGGCTTCGAGGCGCTGGCCAGGGAGGCGGGATGGCGGGCCCTGGCGCGCTGGATCAGCCCCGAGCCCGCCTTCGCGGTATTCCTGATCGCTGCTCTCTAAAGCACGAGTGCTTTAGAGTTTTAAAATTGGAGCGCGCCGGGCGCTTTGACCGCACACACTTAAAGCTGGCGCGCTCTAGCTAGCTGTCGCGCGAGCGAACCGGACGGCCGCCGCCACGCGAGGAGGACCCGCCCTTGCGGCCAGCGTCGGCGGCGAGGTCACGGTCCTTCGCGAAGCTGCGCTTTTCGCTCGGCACGCTGGCGCCGCCCTTGCGGGCGATTTCGCGGCGGCGTTCGGGATCCATGGCGGCGAAGCCGCGTCGGGACCGGGTGGGCTTGTCGGTGCTGGTGTCCATGGGGGCGTCCTGGTTACTCAGATCGAGGGGGACGACGCGTCGTAGGGGCGGCCGTCGTCAGGGGGGTTGGGGGTCGGGTCGAGCGGCGGCGCCTCCTCGGGCGTGTTCCCGGGCTCGTATTCCGGCGCCGGGGGGATCGGCTCGGTCGAGGGGCTTTCCGGGTCGGTCATCGGGGAGGACTCCGTCGTCGGTGTCCTTGCCTAACCGCTGAACTTGCCGTTGGGTTCTCCGGCAAAGCTCATAAAGCGCAGCCTTTGCAGACTATTCGCCGCCCAAGGGCCTTTCCGCGCCGGTCAGTCTCTCGGCTTGCCCGCCCTGGCCTGCGCCTGCGTACGCGGCAGTTCGGGCCAGGCGATGCGGCCGTCCTTGTCGGTATCGAGCAGGGTGAAGCGGCGCTGGGCGGCGGCGAGCGCCTCGGCGCGGGTGATCTTGAAGTCGAAGTTGGTGTCGGCCGCGCGCACCGGCAGCGGCTCGTTGAGGAGGCCATAGTAGGCCGCGCCCTGCAGCACCGTCCCGCGCGGCCTGGCCCTGCCGAAGCCGAGGAAGCCTCCACGGCGGCGGCTGAGCGCGCCACGCGGGTCGAACTCGGTGGCGACCTCAGGGGCGATGGTCTTCTCGTAGGCGTTGGACTCAAAGCCGTCGATGACGCCGTCTTTGTCGGTGTCGAGCAGGTCGAAAAAGCGTGTCTGGTCGGCGTTGAACTCCTCGGCGGTCAGCGCGCCGTCGCCGTTTGTGTCAGCCCCGGCGAACCATTGCCCTACGGGATAGGCTTCGCCGAGCGCGGCGCGGAACGGCTCGCCGGACGGGCTGATGAACACCTGCTCGGTAGGCGCGGCGGCCTTTTCGTCCGCTTCACGCGGATCGCGCAGCACGGCGATTGGCGGTGGGGCTGACGGAGCCGTGGCCGCCGGCGCGTCCTCCGGACGTTCGCGGGAGGCGGGCAGCTCATCGGCCGGCTGGGCCAGCGCCGGTGCGGCGGCGGCGAGGAAGATCAGGCTGAACGCCGCTCGGGACATCGACTTCACGCTGGGAACTTTCCGTTGAAACCACACTGCTGCCGACGGCGAGTGGCGGATATGAGACGCGCCCGCAACAATCACAACGGCAGGCTCACCCGGGCCGTGAGGCCGCCGCCTTGGCGATTGGTCAACGTCACATCGCCGCCGTGGGCGCGGGCGATGGAGCGCACGACAGCCAAGCCGAGACCCGCGCCACCCGTCTCCCGGCTGCGGGATGGCTCGCCGCGATAGAAGGGGTCGAACACCCGCTCCATGTCGCCGTCGCCGATGCCGGGGCCGTCGTCATCGATCTCGATGATCGCGTGACCGTCCACCGCGAATACCCGGCCTCGGGCGCGGGCGCCGTACTTCACCGCGTTGTCGACGAGGTTGGCGGCCATTCGGCGCAGGGCCAGCGGGTCGCCTTCGATAATGATCCGCTCGCCGGGCTCGATGCTGGCGTCCGAGCCGGTTTCGGCGGCGTCGTCGATGACGCTCTCGACCAGAGAGGCTAGTTCCAGCCGGGTGCGCTCGGCGGTGTGGGTGGCGTCATGGACGAAGCCGAGGGTGGCGGCGACCATCGCTTCCATCTGGTCGATGTCCTGCGCCAGCCTGGCCCGCAGCTCCTCAGGCGCGCCCTCGATGCGGAACCGCAGGCGGGTCAGCGGCGTGCGCAGGTCATGGGCGATGGCGCCGACCATGGCGGTGCGGTCATCGACGTAAGCCCGCAGCCGCTCCTGCATGCCGTTGAACGCGGCGACGGCCGCCTGCACCTCGGCCGAGCCGGACAGCGCCAGCGGCGGCGCCCGGGGGTCGCGGCCCAGCCGCTCGGCGGCGTCAGCGAAGGCGGAGATCGGCGAGGCCAGCCGCCGCGCGAACCACCAGGCCAGCGGGGCGATGGCCAGCAGCGACAGCAGGAAGGTGAGGATCACCCGGCCTTGCCACGACTCCCACCGGAAGCTCGGTTTCGGCTCGGTGGTCAGCCAGCGCCCGTCGGTTTGCCGTACAGCGATCTTGAAAGGCTCGAAGATCACAGGGTCGGCCATACGCATCGCGTGAGGCGCGCCGGGGTGCCGCCCCATGTGGCGCATGTGGATGTTCGGCGGTCGGCGCGCCTCGGCCGAGATCACCACACGCTCGGGCGCGACGCCGAGCACGCCGGCCAGTTCGTCGCGGAACTCCGCGCGGCGGCGTTCCATGCGCCCAGGCGGAGGCGGGGTGGACGCGAGGCGAGTGACCAGCGGGCGGCCTTCGCTGGCCTCGGTCTGGCCGAGTGTGCGCAGGGCGGCCGCCACCTCGCTCAGCCGATAGGCGTCCGGCGGCGGCGGCGGCATGTGGGAGAGCAGCGCCAGGCTGATGACATGGGCGGCGATCAGGCTGACGATGACCAGCCCAAGAACCTGCGCGAAGAGGGGCGCGGCGGGGCGCCGGCTCATGTGCGGACGACCTTGGGCGTGAACATGTAGCCTTCGGAGCGAATGGTGCGGATCAGCTCGCCGTCGGCGTTGTCGTTCAGCTTGCGCCGCAGTCGGCTGATCTGGACGTCGATGGCCCGGTCATAGGCGTCGCTGTCGCGGCCTCGTGCAAAGTCGAGCAGCTGGTCGCGGGTCAGCACCCGCTGCGGGTGCTCGACGAAGGCGCGCAGCAGCGAGAACTCGCCGCTCGAAAGGTTGACCACCACGCCCTGCGGCGAGCGCAGTTCGCGGCGCACCAGATCGAGGCGCCAGCCGGCGAACTCGCAGGCAGCCCCGATGGGCTGGTCTTCTGGCCGGGGCTCCTGCCGCCGCCGCAGCACGGCCCGGATGCGGGCCAGCAGTTCGCGTGGGTTGCATGGCTTGGGCAGGTAGTCGTCGGCGCCAAGCTCCAGGCCGACGATGCGGTCGGTCTCCTCGCCCATGGCGCTCATCATGATGATGGCCGGCCCGCCCGGCTTGGCTGACAGCCGCCGGCAGATGGCCAGGCCATCCTCGCCCGGCATCATCACGTCCAGGACGACGAGGTCGAAGGCGGCGCGGCCCAGCGCCTGCTCCATGGCTTTGCCGTCGGCGGTGTCGACCTGATAGCCGTGGCGCCTGAGAAATTCGCTGACCACATCGCGTATGCCCGGATCGTCGTCGACGATCAGGACGCGCGCGCCGGTTTCAGTCTCGGTGTCCATAGCGTCTCATCGCAAGGGAGCGTGGCGCCTGCATTTCAGCGCTGCAACACGCCTCAGACGTTCATCGACTCGACGGCGAGGTCCGAAACGTAGGGGTTCGACCGGCGCTCCGCCCCGAAGGTCGACATCGGGCCGTGGCCGGGGACGAAGGCGACGTCGTCGCCCAGCGGCCACAGCTTCTTGGTGATCGAGTGGATCAGCTGCTCGAAGTTGCCGCGCGGGAAGTCGGTGCGGCCGATGGAGCCCTTGAACAGCACGTCGCCGACCTGGGCGAAGCGGGCCTCGCGGTTGAAGAAGATGACGTGGCCCGGCGTGTGGCCTGGGCAGTGGACGACCTCGAACGTCGTCTCGCCCAACGTGACGGTGTCGCCGTCGCCCAGCCAGCGGTCGGGGGTGAAGGAGCGCGCCTCGGGCATGCCCCACTTGGCGCCGCTGGTCCCGATGTCGTCGATCCAGAACTGGTCGTCGGGGTGCGGCCCTTCAATGGGCACGCCGGTCAGCTCCTTCAGCTCGGCGGTGGCGCCGGCGTGGTCGAGGTGGCCGTGGGTGATCCAGATCTTCTCCAGCGTCAGGCCCTGCGCCTCCAGCGCCTTCATCAGGCGCGGGACCTCGCCGCCGGGGTCGATGATCGCCGCCTTCTTGGTCCTGTCGCACCAGACGATGGTGCAGTTCTGCTGCAGCGGCGTGACCGGCGCGATGAGGGCGCGGATCGGCGGGCTTTTGGTTTCGGTGACGCTCACGGACGGTCCTTATCGACGCTTGCCTTATGATCGGGTGTCGGCGTCCAAGAATAAAGGGGTGAGCCTCACCGTTGCGGCGAAGAGCGACGCATGCCTAATCTCCTGCAAACCCGATGTTCGGGAATGATCGGCCCGCGAGGCGGGCCCGGGGCAGGGGGCTCTTCCACCACATGAAGCTCTTTACGAGAAAACCCATCGAGGTCCTGCTCGCGCAGGCCAACGAGGAGGGCGACCACACCCTCAAGCGCAGTCTCGGCTGGCCGTCGCTGACGTTGCTGGGCATCGGCGGCGTCATCGGGGCCGGTATCTTCGTGCTGACGGGCCAGCAGGCGGCGGTCAACGCCGGTCCCGCCATCGCGCTGTCGTTCGTGCTGGCCGGCATCGTCTGCGCCTTCGCGGCGCTCTGCTATGCGGAGTTGGCGTCGATGATCCCGGTCGCCGGGTCGGCCTACACCTACACCTTCGCCACCATTGGCGAGTTCTTCGCCTGGCTGATCGCCTGGGATCTCATCCTCGAATACGGCATCGCCGCCGCCACGGTTTCGGCGGGGTGGTCCGGATACTTCGACCGCATGCTCGAAGGGTTCGGCATGAGCCTGCCCGACGTCTGGTCGCGGGCGCCGTTCGACTTCAACGGCCACGAGGTCATCCGCACCATCACCGACTCGGGCGCGCCGGCCATCCTCAACCTGCCGGCCATGTTCATCATCGCGCTGATGAGCTTCTTCCTCATTGCCGGCATCAACCAGTCGAAGATCGTCAACAACCTGATCGTCTGCCTGAAGGTGGTGATCGTGCTGGCGGTGATCGGCTTTGGCGCTATGTACGTCGACACCGCGCTCTGGCATCCGTTCATCCCCGAGGCCCTGCCGCCGACACCTGACCACCCGCAGGGCCAGTTCGGCCTCGGCGGCATCGCCGCGGCGGCCAGCGTCATCTTCTTTGCCTATATCGGCTTCGAAGGCGTCTCGACGGCGGCGCAGGAGGCCAAGGACCCGCAGCGGACCATGCCCATCGGCATCCTGCTGTCGCTGGCCGTCTGCACGGTGCTCTATCTGGCCATGGCGCTGGTTCTGGTCGGCCTTGCGCCCTACCAGTCGCTCAACAACCCCTCGCCGGTTGCCGCGGCCCTGGCGCAGGTGCCGCAGCTCGCGTGGCTAAGGCAGATCATCAACATCGGCGTGGCGGTGGGTCTCGCCTCGACCATCCTGTCGCTGCTCTACGGCCAGTCTCGCATCCTCTACGCCATGAGCCGGGATGGCCTGCTGCCGCACTTCTTCGGCAAGGTGCACCCCAGGACCCGCACCCCGGTATGGGGCACGGTCATCACCGGCGCCTTCGCGGCGCTGGTCGGGGGCCTGTTCCCGATCGGTATTCTGGGCGAGCTGGTGTCGATGGGCACGCTGCTGGCCTTCATGCTGATCTGCGGCGCCGTCCTCTACCTGCGCTACAGCCAGCCCGGCCTGCCGCGGCGGTTCAAGACGCCGTTCATCTGGTTCACGGCGCCGGCCGGAGCGCTGGGCTGCGCCTACCTGATCTACAAGCTGCCGCCGGCCACCTGGTCGCGGCTGTGGGTGTGGATGGGCCTGGGGCTGATCGTCTACTTCGGCTACGCCTACTGGCACTCGCGCTACCACGAGCGGACGGTAGCCGGCGCTGCGGAGTGACAAGCCGCGGGAGGGCCGGTTAGACCCTCCCGCGATGCTCCCCATCCATGACGTCATCGATGAGTTGAAGGCGGCGCTCTGCGAAAGCACGAGCGCCGTTCTCGTTGCGCCGCCCGGGGCGGGCAAGACCACGGTGGTCCCGCTGGCGCTGATGGACGAGCCGTGGGTGCAGGGGCGCAAGCTGATCGTGCTGGAGCCCCGGCGGCTGGCGGCGCGAGCGGCGGCGGCGCGAATGGCGCAGACGCTGGGCGAGGCGGTCGGCGAGCGGGTCGGCTACCGCGTGCGGCTGCAGTCGAAGGTTTCCGCCCGCACGCAGGTCGAAGTGGTCACCGAAGGCGTCTTCAGCCGCATGATGCTCGACGATCCGGGGCTGGAGGGCGTCGCCGCCGTCCTCTTCGACGAGTTCCACGAGCGCAGCCTCGACGCCGACCTGGGGCTGGCGTTGGCGCGGGACTCGCAAGGGCTGTTGCGCGACGACCTGCGGCTGCTGGTCATGTCAGCCACGCTCGACGGCGCAGCGGTGGCGAAGTTGCTAGGCGACGCGCCGGTCATCGAGAGCGTCGGGCGCGCCTTCCCGGTCGATACCCGCTATCTCGGCCGCGACGAGCGGCTGCGGCTGGAGGAGCGGGTCGCCAGGGCCGTGGAGCGGGCGCTCGCGGAGGAGGGCGGCAGCGTGCTGGTCTTCCTGCCGGGGCAGGGCGAAATCAGGCGCACCGAGGAGTTGTTGCGCGAGCGGCTACGTCGGCCGGATGTAGACATGGCGCCTCTCTACGGAGCCCTCGACCAGGCCGAGCAGGACCGAGCCATCAGCCCTTCGCTGCAGGGGCGGCGGAAGGTGGTGCTGGCCACCTCCATCGCCGAAACCAGCCTGACCATCGAGGGCGTTCGCGTGGTCATCGACTGCGGTTTGTCGCGCGTGCCGCGCTACGATCCGGCCAGTGGCCTGACGCGGCTGGAAACGGTGCGCGTGAGCCGGGCCGCTGCCGACCAACGCCGCGGTCGAGCGGGGCGCACGGAGCCCGGCGTCTGCTACCGCCTGTGGGACGAGCCGGAGACACGGGCGCTGGTCCCGTTCGGCTGCCCGGAGATTCTAGAGGCCGACCTCTCCAGCCTCGCCCTCGACCTCGCCCGGTGGGGCGCCAAAGACGCCAGCGGCCTGGCCTTCCTCGATCCGCCGCCGAGCGCGGCCCTGAACGAGGCCAGGACCCTGCTCCAGCGGCTACAGGCGCTCCACGCCGACGGCGCCCTGACGCCGCACGGCCGGGCGCTCACCGATCTGCCGCTGCCACCCAGGCTGGCGCACATGGTCCTGCGCGGCGCGGCGGGTGGGCAGGGGCTGCTAGCCGCCAAGATCGCGGCCATTCTCACCGAGCGCGGCCTCGGCGGCCGCGACGCCGACCTGCGTCACCGGCTGGAAAGCTTCGACCGCGATAGGTCGCCGAGGGCGCGCGACGCCCGCACGCTGGCGGAGCGCTGGGCGAGAGCGGCCAAATCACCCGCGAAGCTGCCGCCGCTGAGCGACGCCCTGCTGCTGGCCGAGGCTTACCCGGAGCGCATCGCCAAGGCGCGGGGCAAGCCCGGCGAGTTTCAGCTGGCGTCGGGGCGCGGCGTGCACCTGGAGCCAACCGACGCGCTGGCCCGCGAAACCTGGCTGGCGGTGGCCGAGCTCGGCGGCGGCGCCGCGCGCGACCGCATCCTGCTCGCCGCACCCCCGGATGAAGCCGCCCTGCGCGAGGCCTTCGCCGATCGCCTCACCACCGAGGAGCGGCTGGATGGCAGCCGCGCCGTCCGCCTGCTGAAGCTCGACCGGCTGGTGCTGGAGGAGCGGCAGGTGAAGGCGGACCCGGCGCTGGTCCGACGCGCCCGGCTCAACCAGATACGCCACGACGGCTTCACCCTCAGCGAACAGGACGAGGCGCTACAGGCCCGCGCCGCCTTCCTCGGCTGGCCGGACCTTTCCGACGAGGTGCTGATGGCGCGGCTGGAGGAATGGATCGATGCCGACCTGCGCGCGCTCCTGCCTTGGGACCGGCTCAAACAGCTCGACGCCCAGGGCCCCCGCGCGATTCACGGCACCGACAGGCAACAGCTTCGCCATCGACTATGCCGCCGAGGGCGGGCCGCGCGTTGAGGTGCGGGTGCAGGAGCTCTATGGGCTGGCCGAACACCCGAAGGTAGCGGGCGCGCCGCTGACCCTGGCGCTGCTCTCGCCCGCGCACCGGCCGATCCAGGTGACCAAGGACCTGCCGGGCTTCTGGCGCGGCTCGTGGAAGGACGTCAGGACCGAGATGAAGGGCCGCTACCCGCGCCACGTCTGGCCCGACGATCCGGCCTCCGCCGCGCCGACCACCCGCGCCAAGCCGCCCGGGACCTAGGGCATCACCGCGTAGATCATGATCCCCGTGGCCACCGACAGGTTGAGGCTGTCCGCCCGCCCGCGCATGGGGATCTTGACGTTGACGTCGCAGATGGCGGCCAGTTCCGGCGGCAGGCCCTGCTGCTCGTTGCCCATCAGGATCATCGTTGGCGCGCGGTATTCGGCGGCGCGGTAGTCGGTGGTGGCGGTCAGCAGGGTGCCGGTGACAGACCCCGGCCAACCCTTGCGCCACGCGATGAACTCGGCGACCGGCGCCTTCACCAACGGCACGGCGAAGATCGAGCCCATGGTCGCCCGCACCGCCTCCACCGAATAGGGATCGCAGCAGTCGCCGACGAGCATCACCCCGCCGCAGCCGGCTGAATCGGCCGTGCGGATGATGGTCCCGAGGTTGCCGGGGTCGCGCACCGCCTGCAGCGCCACCCAGCAGGGCGAGGCGTGCGGATCAATGGTTTCCAGCGGCGTGAACACCTGCTCGAACACGGCGACGACGGCCTGCGGGTTGTCGCGGCGGGAGACCTTTTCGAGGATGTCGCGGGTGACTTCGATCACCTCGCCGCCGGCGCCCTCAGTGACCTCCACCGCCTTATCGAGCAGCGGGTGGCCGGCGTCGGGGCCGAACATCAAGGTTTTCGGCGCGCGGCCAAGCTCGATGGCCTCGGTGACGATCTTCAGGCCCTCGGCCAGGAACAGCCCCGTCTCCTCCCGCTCCTTGCGCATGTGCAGGGCGCGGGTCGCCTTAACGGCGGCGTTGGAGAGGGAGGTAACCTGTTTGGTCACTTCGACCACCGGGCGAAGAAGGACAGGCCGATCTGCCGGTCGCCGGCTTCCTCGACCAAAGCCAGTTCGCCCCAGTCGATGTGGCCCTCGCGCCCGGCCAGCTGCTCGGCCATCAGGCCCGACAGCGAGGCCCCCGAAATCCGCTCGGCATAGGCGTTGAGGATGAGGAACGACGCGTCAGGCGACAGCAGTTGGGCGCAGAGCTGCGTCATCTCCGGCAGGTCGTCGAACAGCTTCCAGACCTCGCCGCCCGGCCCGCGGCCGTACTTGGGTGGATCGAGGATGATGCCGTCGTATTGCGACTCCCGCCGCACCTCGCGCTGCACGAACTTGCGGGCGTCCTCGACGATCCAGCGGATGTCGCTGCGGCCGGACAACTCGGCGTTCTCGCGGGCCCAGGAGACCGCGCGCTTGGAGGCATCGACGTGGGTGACCGCCGCGCCCGCTGCCGCGCAGACCAGGCTGGCCACGCCGGTATAGCCGAACAGGTTCAGCACCTTCGGCGGCTTGGGCAGGGCGCGGACGTGGGCGTCCAGCCACTCCCAGTTCGCCGCCTGCTCGGGGAAGAAGGCGAGGTGTCTGAACGCAGTAAAGCGGCCCTTGAACTTCGCCTGGCCCCAGCTCAGCGGCCAAGTCTCGGGCGGCTGCTTGGAGAACCGCCAGTGGCCGGCCTCGTCCTCATCGGTCGGGTCAAACACCGCGTCGGCGCTGTCCCACTCTTCCTGCGACAGGCGCGGCGCCCACAGGCACTGCGGCTCGGGGCGGACCACCCGGTACTTGCCGTAGCGCTCCAGCTTCTTGCCGTGACCCGAATCCAGCAGAGCGTAATCGGCCCAGCCGGTGGTGCGCAGCAGGGTGGGTGCATCGGCGACGACGGGAGCCATGCGGCGTCGGTAGCGGTCAGGCGCTCGCCCGTCCAGCCCGCGGCATGTGAGGAGTCTTGTCCCAGTGCCAGGGACTGGTGAACAGCTGCACCAGCGCATGACCGGCCGCAATCGATTGCAACGGCCAATAGGCGGGCGCGAGCAGGAGGTCGCGCAGCCGCACCTTCAGCCCGGCGCGCTTCAGGCCGACGTAGCCGGCGACCCCCGCCGCGCCCCAGCCGCAGGCGAGCAGGGCGAGGTCCTCGGGCGCGATCGGCGGCGTTCGGCCCGCGGCGATCCCGAATGTCAGCGCCGCCAGCACCCAGGCTGCCACGGGCCCATGCGCGAAGGCCGAGGCTATCGAGACGCCAGTCGTCGACAGCAACGCCATGAATGGAGGCGCCCGCAGCAGGTTGGGGCCGCGCGTGTGGACGCCGAAGGTCTGCATGTAGCCCTTCACCCAGCGGGTCCGCTGCGGCAGCCACTCGATCATCGTCAGCGGCGCGGTCTCCCAGGTGGGAGAGGCCAGCACGCCGAGTTCGTAGCCACCCCGCGCCAGCCGAAAGCCCAGATCGGCGTCCTCAGTAACATTGTAGGGATCCCAGCCGCCGACCCGGCGCAGCACCGCCGTGCGGAAGTGGTTGCTGGTGCCGCCGAGTGGGAAGGGGATGCCGAAGCGGGCGAGCGCGGGCTGCAGGACTTCGAACTGCAGGGCGTATTCCAGCGCGAACTGGGCCGGCAGGAAGCGCTCGTCGGGCTCAATGCGAAGCGGCGCCTGAAGACAGGCGAGGCTCATCGGCGCGGCGGCGAAACGGGCGGCGGCTTCGCGCAGCTGACCGGGATCGGGCCGGTCCTCGGCGTCGTAGATGACCACCAGCTCGCCCCGGGCCCGCTCCAGCGCGGCGTTGCAGGCGCGCGGCTTGGTCTTCGGCGTTCCCGGCGGGGCGACCAGCACCTGGATGAAGCTAGGCGGCTTGAGGCTGGCGACGGCGCGCTGGGTGTCGCGGTCGTCCGCCTCCAGCGTGATCAGCACCTGCAGGCGGTCGCGCGGGTAGTCGATCCGCTCCAGCGCCGAGACGAGTTCGGCGACGACGCCGGCCTCGCGATAGAGCGGGCAGATCACGGTGTAGGTGGGCAGGGCCTCGTCCGCGAGAGTTGGGGCGGTGTCGAGCTTTCGGGGGATGAAGGCCGCCGCGAGCCGGAACAGCGCCATGACCGCAAAGGCGGCGAAGAAGGCGTAGTGCAGGAAGCTCAGCGTCGGTTCGGCGGCGAGCACGAGCCCGGAGATGAGCAGCGCCGCCGCCATGACGCCGACCGTCTGCTGGGCGAAGGTCGCCGGCTGCCGGGCGCTCGCGAACGGCGGGGTGGCGGAGTGTGGGGCATTGCGGCGGCCGGAGGTTCCGCCAAGCGTGACCTCACTTCCGCTGTGCGGATTGTCTCGCGCCATTCGTCCCCCAACCAGCGGCGGGGCGATATGGTGAAGGTTGCCAGGTTAATTGAAGCGACTGACGGTTGTGTTCTTCCCCTCCGCGCAACCATCAGGACTCAACTCGTCGCTTTTCGCCGTACTTGCGATGCTCAGGTGATTGCCGTTTAGTGACCGCTGACCATTAACTCAGCACGTCTGGCGGTCCTCGTGTCCATTGCACTGGAAAAGCCGCAGCGATCGGCCCGCAAGGCCAAGGGCGATGGCCACCTCCGCCGCGCCGAAATCCTGAAGGCCGCCGAGCTGATCTTCCTGGCCGAGGGCTACCACGGCGCCACCATCCGCAAGATCGCCGATGCGGTGGGGGTGTCCTCGACCGCGCTCTACATGCACTTCTCCGACAAGGACCAGATTCTGCTGGAGATTTGCGACGGCGCGATCGAGCGGCTGCTGGCCGCCAACGAGGTGATCGCCGCCAAGAACATCGATCCAGTCTCACGCGTGAAGCTGATGGCCGAGAGCTATGTCCGCTTCGCCCTGACCAACCCCAACGCCTATCAGTTGGTGTTCTGCAGCCCCACGCAGGCCATCGCCGAGGACAAGCAGGCGGCCACGCTGGCCCTCGGCGAGCGCTGCTTCGACAAGTTCCTGGGCGTGGTGCGGGAGATCGCCGCCGCCGGGCGGCTGCGGACCGGCACGCCGGAGAGCGCCGCGCAGGTGATGTGGGCCTCGTGCCACGGCGTCGTCGCCCTGCTGATCAGTCGGCCTAACTTCCCTTGGGAAGCGCCTGACGACCTGCAGCAGGTGCTGGCCGACGGCCTGCTCTACGGCTTGGTGACGGACTAGCCCTTGTCCAGACTCGCATCGCTCCCCGGCGCGGCCCTCGCCGCGATGCTGTCGCTCGCCGGGACGGCGCAGGCTTCGCCGCGCGTGATGTCGCTGGATCAATGCGCCGACCAATATGTGCTGGCGCTGAGCCCACGCGAAGCCATCGCCGGGGTCTCGCCGAGGGTGGATGACCGGGACTCTTTCATGGGGGCAAGGGCGGCTGGGTTGCCCCAGCGCCGCGCGACGGCGGAGGCTGTGCTGGCGGCGCGCCCGGATGTGGTGGTGCGCTACTGGGGCGGCGATGCGCGGCTGACGGATGCGCTGCAGCGGCGCGGCGTGCGGGTGGTGAAGATCGACGAGGCCGAGGACTTTGGCGGTGTCCGCGCCAACGTGCGGCGGGTGGCGGGCGCGTTGGGGCAGGAGGTAGCCGGCGAGCGGCTGGTGGCTCGGATGGACGCCCAGCTGACGAGGTCGCGGGGCGCTTGGCGTGGAGCGCCGGCGCTATACCTGACACCGAGCGGCTTTACGGCGGGGCGCGGTACCCTGATCAGCGCGGTGCTGACGGCGGCGGGCCTCAGGGAAGCGTCCGGTCGGACCGGATACACGGCGGTGTCGCTGGAGCGGCTCGCCATGCAGCCGCCGCCGTCGCTGGTGCTGGGTTTCTTCGACAATTTCGCGCGGGCGATGGAGCGTTGGGGACCGGGGCGGCACCGCGTCCTGAGCCGGCTGATCGGCCACAAGGCTATCGGCTCCCTCCCGGGCTCGATTGCGGGCTGTCCGGGGTGGTTCGCCGCTGACGGCGTGCAGATGCTGGCCCAGGCCGCGCCGCGATGAGCCGCCTGTCGCTGCTATTGATCGTGTTGCTGGCGGCGGTGCTGGTGCTGGCCGTGCTGCTCGGCGAGACGCCGCTGAGCGCCGCACAGCTGATGCAGGCGTTCAGCGACCCGTATTCGCCGCCCGGTGAGGTGCTGTGGGCCATCCGCGCGCCGCGCGCCGCCACGGCTGCCGTGGTCGGCGCGGGGCTCGGGCTGGCCGGCGCCGCGATGCAGGGGTTGCTGCGCAATCCGCTGGCCGATCCAGGCGTGCTGGGGGTGTCGGCGAGTTCGGGACTGGGCGCAGCGCTGGTCATCGCCTTCGGGCTGGCCGCGACGCCGGGCGCGATCGAGGCTGCGGCGCTGGGCGGAGCGCTGGTCGCGGGCGTGCTGGTCGTCGGGCTGGCCGCGCGTTTCCGAGAGCCGGAGACGCTGATCCTGTTCGGAGTGTCGCTGTCGGCGTTTGCAGGTGCGCTGACGGCGCTGGTGTTCAACCTGTCGCCGTCGCCGGTGTCGACGACGGAGGTGCTGGCCTGGCTACTCGGCTCGGCGGCGAACCGGGACTGGGCCGATGTGGCCAGAACCATCGTCCCGATGACGGTCGGGGCTGGGCTCTGCGTCTACGCCGGGCGCGGGCTGGTGATGCTGACGCTCGGCGAGGAGACGGCGGCGATGTCGGGGCTGCCGATGGCGCGGCTGCGGACGGCGGCGGTGGCGGGGGCGGCCCTGCTGTCCGGAGCGGCGGTCGCGGCGGCGGGGGTGATCGGGTTTGTGGGTTTGGCCGCGCCGCATCTGGTGCGGCGGGGTGTGGGAGACGATCCGCAGGCGGCGCTGGCCCCCTCCGCGATCGCGGGCGCGCTGCTGCTGACGGCGGCGGATCTGGCCGCGCGGATGATCCCGACCGAGCAGGAGCTGAAGCTTGGCGTCGTCACGGCGCTGTTCGGAGCGCCGCTGTTTGCGCTGGTCGCCTGGCGGGCGGCGCGGAGTTGGCGGACATGAGCGCGGTCTGGGAGCTTTCCGGCGTTGGTGCGCGGCAGGGCGGCAGGGCGGCGCTCTCGGATGCGAGCCTCGCCTTGCAGACCGGTGAAATCCTTGGCGTCCTCGGGCCCAACGGCGCCGGCAAGACGACGCTGCTGCGGGCGGGGCTAGGCTTGCTGCCGCTGCAGAGCGGCGAGGCGAGGCTGCAGGGCAGGGCGGTTCAGTCTCTGTCGGAGGCAGAGCGCGCCCGACTGGTCGGCTACCTGCCTCAGGAACGGCGGGTCGGCTGGAACCTCTCGGCGGCGCGGATAGCCAGCCTCGGCGCGCCGCATCTCAGCCCTGCAAACGCGATGAAGGTCGGGCGCGAGTGCCTGGCGCGCGTCGGGCTGGAAGGCTTCGAGGCGCGAGGCGTGCTGGATATGTCCGGCGGCGAGCGGGCGAGGGTGCTGCTGGCCCGGTTGCTCGCGACGGGCGCGCCGCTGCTGGTGGCCGACGAACCGGCCGCCGGGCTCGACCCGGATGCCCAGCTGTTGACGCTGGAGTTGCTGCGGGCCGAGGCGGACCGCGGTGCGGCGGTGGCGGTCACCCTGCACGACCTGACGCTGGCGGCGCGGGCCTGCGACCGGCTCGTCGTGCTCCACGAAGGCAGGATCGCCGCGGAGGGCGCGCCTAAACACGCGCTCACGCCTCAGGTACTGCGCGAGGTGTTCAGCCTCGACGGGTCGCTGATCGACACGCCTGCCGGGCTGACGCTGTCGGCGCAACGGCTCAGGGCTGGCTAGGGCCGCTCTAGTTCGAGGCGTAGGAGCCGTATGAACCCCGGTTCAGGTCGGCGCTCAGCCGCAGCGGCGTCGAGCCGCCCGCCAGCCGGGCGCGGTAAACCTGGGTCGTCTCCAGCGTGCGCATCACGTAGTTGCGCGTCTCCGAGAACGGGATGCACTCGATGAAGTCGAGCGCGTCCGTCGCCGCGCCGCGTGGGTCGCCGCAGTAGCTGGCCCACTGTGTCGGGCGTCCGGGCCCGGCATTATAAGCGGCAGCCGCCATCAGGTAGGAGCCGCTGAAGCGGTTGATCATCTCGCCCAGATAGCTGGAGCCGAGGCGCATGTTGTAGGTGGGCTCGTGCAGGCGGTCGGGCGAGTAGCTCTCACCCATCTTGCGGGCGACGATCTCGGCCGTGGCCGGCATCAGCTGCATCATGCCGCGCGCGCCGACGCTGGAGCGGGCGCCCGGGTCGAAGTTGCTCTCCTGGCGGCTGATGCTGAGGACGAAGGCCGGTTCCGCGCCGCCGGAAACGTAGGGCGGCTGCATGACCGGATAGCCGCGCTCGGGCAGGATCAGGCCGCGCTGGGCGCCGGCGCGGACCACGCGCATGGCCAGGTCGGCGTCACCGGTTCCCTTGGCGAGGTCGACCAGCAGCCCCTGCTCGGCCGCCGTCGGCAGCACATCGTCCATGTGAAGGACGAAGACGCGGGCGGCGTCGCGGGCGCCAATCTGTGACAGCATGCGGGCGGCCTGGATCGGCTCGCGGCTTTCGAACTGGGCGCGGTCGGCGGTGGTGATGACCGGGTCCTTGCCGAGGTTCAGCGTCTTCAGCCCGGCCTTCTCAGCGGCGAGCTGGCCGTAGAAGGTGGTCAGGTGGACCGCGCCCTGGCCGTAGTAGCCCTGCGCGCCCACAGCGTCGCCGGAGGCTTCAGCGGCTCGACCCTGCCAGTAGAGCGCCCGGGCCTTGGTGATCGGTGAGCCCCCCGCCGCCTCGATGGCCGCGAAGTGCTTGGCCGCCAGCTGCGGGTTCTTGAGGCGCGTGAGGGCGATCCAGCCGGCGTAGAACTCGGCTTCCGCCGCTTCCGGGCCGGTTGTCATGCCGGTGTTGGCGGCGGCCTGGTAGGCGAGCTGGTACTGCCCGCTCTTAAGCGCCGTGCCGATCAGCGCCCGGCGCTCGGTCCAAACCCGCACGGCGGCTTCCTCGGTGGGCGGCTTGCCGAAGCGGGGGACGAGGCTGAGGGCGAGGGAGTCGAGGCCGCGCTTGCGCAGGTAGGAGGCCCGCTCGAAGGCGATGCCCGGGTCGTTCATCTGCGCAGGCGTGAGCATCGACACGCGATCGTTGGCGTCCGACGCTCCCGAGCGCAGGGCCATCCGCAGCTCGGCGGCGGTGCGTTGCGGGTAGGGCAGCAGGTTGATGACGTCGCGCGTGGCCGGCCCTTGCGTGCCGTAGAGCAGCATCTCTGCGCGCTGGATGTGGTCGTCCTGGGTCAGCACGTCGCTGAAGCGGGCCAGCATCTGGCGCTGGACGTCGGCCTCGAACACCTCCTCGCGCCAGAAGCGGCGGATCAGCTGGGCGGCTTCCGGCGCGCGGTTGGTCATCCGGTAGGCGGAGGCGAGCGCCATCGCGCCCTGCGCCGTCTCGGGCTCGGCGCCGCCGAACCAGAGGATAACGCGGCTGGCATCCATGCCCGAAGTCTCGATCAGCTTCTCGGCCGCCGCCTGGCGTTTGGCGTGGCGCGGGAAGCCGGCAAGCTCCTTACGGGCCGAGTCCATCTCATAGAATGACAGCCGGTCGGGCGCGCCATCGGCCAAAGCCCACAGCGCCACCTTGCGGGCGAGCGGGTCGGAGATGCCGGCTCGGGCGCTGCGGATGGTCTCGGCGTCACCGCGCTTGGCCGCGTCCAGCGCCATCCGTAGATACGAGGCGTCGGTCATCGACAGCGGTTGTCGATAGGTCACGACGGCGGGCGCCGCGGGCTGGGAAGCGACCGCCGGCGGGACCTGCGTATAAGCAGGCGTATAAGCCGTCTGGGCATCCGCGACGGAGTAGGTGAGAACGACGCAGCTGCTGATCAGCAGCGCTCTACGCAGCAACGAAGCCAAATCTAAGGCCCCCCTTTCACTCGATAACGCACCCCGGCCTGTTGCGGGCGACCGGTGCACAGACATATTGTCCGGCCCTCACTGGGCCGCAACGGCATGCGGCGTAATCTCACGGCTTTTTGCGATCCATGTTCCACACTCCCTTCAAGGGCGCGATCACGGCGCTGGTTACGCCTTTTAAGGACGGCGCCCTCGACGAGGACGCCTTCGTGGCCCTGGTCGAACGCCAGCTTGCCGGCGGCGTCCACGGCCTGGTGCCGGTAGGCACCACGGGCGAGACCTCGACCCTCAGCCATGAGGAACATCGCCGTGTGGTCGAATTGTGTGTCCAGACCACACGAGGCCGTGTTCCGGTGATCGCGGGGGCGGGGTCGAACTCGACCTCCGAGGCCATCGAGCTGGCCGGCCATGCCAAGGCGGTGGGCGCCGACGCGGCGCTGATCGTCACGCCCTATTACAACCGCCCGAGCCAGGAGGGACTCTACCGCCACTACGCCGCCATCAACGAGGCGGTGCAGCTGCCGGTGTTCGTCTACAACGTGCCGGGCCGCACTGCGGTCGACATCTCGAACGAGACGCTGGCCAGGCTGGCGCAGCTGCCCAACATCGTCGGCATCAAGGATGCCACGGCCGACCTCGGCCGGGCCAGCCAGCAGCGGCTGATGTGCGGCGAGGAGTGGATCATGCTGTCGGGCGACGATCCCAGCGCGCTCGGCTACATGGCCCACGGGGGTCACGGCTGCATCTCGGTGACGGGTAATGTCGCGCCCGATGGGATGGCCTGTTTCTTCAACGCGTTGCTGAACAAGGACTGGGAGACGGCGCTTTACTGGCAGGACCGCCTGATTCGTCTTCACAAAGCGTTGTTCCTCGATAGCTCTCCCTCGCCGACCAAGTTCGCGCTGGCGCACCTGGGCCTGTGCAGCGAGGACGCCCGCCTGCCGATCGCGCCCTGCGCCGAAGCGGTGCGGCCCGAGGTGCTGGAGGCCATGCGCGAGGCTGGGGTGATCTGAGCGTGAAGCTGATCGCCGAGAATCGCCGGGCGCGGTTCGACTATTTCATCGAAGACACCGTCGAGGCCGGGCTGATGCTGACCGGCACCGAGGTGAAGTCCCTGCGTAATGGCCGGGCCAACATCGCCGAGTCCTATGCGGCGGTGGAGGGCAACGAGATCGTCCTCGTCAACGCCGACATCCCGCCCTACAGCCAGGCCAACCGCTTCAACCACGAGCCGCGCCGGCCGCGTAAGCTGCTGCTGCACCGCAAGCAGATCGACAAGCTGATCGGCGCGGTCCAGCGGGAGGGGCGAACCATCATCCCGACCAAGCTCTACTGGAACGACAAGGGCATGGCCAAGCTGGAAGTGGGCCTGGCCAAGGGCAAGAAGCTGCACGACAAGCGCGAGACCGCCGCCGAGCGGGACTGGGCCCGCGACAAGGCGCGGCTCATGCGCGACAAGGGCTGAGCGGCCTCACAATCGCCGGTTTGCGAAGGCTCCTTCGCCGCGATATTTACAGGCGCGTCAGCAGCGGGGAGGCGTGGGCATGACCACAACGAAGATCATCGGCATGGCGGTCTGCGCCGCCGCGCTGGTAGCCGCCGGTTCGGCCGCAGCGGAGACGCTGGTGCGGGTCAAGAACGCCAGCGAACTCCCGGCCACCATCCAGGTCGACAAGAAGTCGCGGGACGTAAAGCCGCGCAAGGCCGCCAACTTTCCGATTACCGGCACGAGCGGAACGCTGGGCGTGCTGTTCGCCAACGGCGACATGAGCAAGGGCGACTTCGACGTCTCGACCGAGCAGCCGGTGGTCAATCCCGAAGACGGCGCCAACTACTACTGCATCAGCCTCGACACCGAGAGCTTCGAGACGATGACCAAGGCGGCCTGCGAGGCGAGCCTCAAGAAGTAGGCCTCAGCCGTCCAGGTGCGCCCTGGCGGCCCGGAAGACCTCCTCGAACATCGCGGGCGTCAGCCGGCCGGTGTTCGTATTGAGCCGCGAGCAGTGATAGCTGTTGAAGATGCGGTAGGGGCCTGCGTCGAACACCGAGCCGTGGCCGGGCGTCGCGGCCGAGCCCTTGAAACCCAGCGCCTTCAGCACGTTCCGGCGGGAAACGTCTCCCAGCGTGATGATGCCCTTGAGCCGGGGCAGGGCGGCGATCCGGGATTCAAGGAACCGGCTGCAGGTCTGCTCCTCGACCGTCTCAGGCTTGTTTCCCGGCGGCGCGCAGCGGACCGCGTTGGTGATCATGCAGTCGACCAACCGGAGCGTGTCGTCGGGCCGCGCCTCATAGACGCCGGTGGCGAAGCCGCACTTGATCAGCGTCTCGTAGAGCAGCCAGCCCGCATGGTCGCCGGTGAACGGCCGGCCGGTGCGGTTGGCGCCGGTGCGGCCAGGGGCCAGACCGACGATCAGCAACCGCGCGTTCTCGTCCCCGAACGATGGCGCCGGGCCGTTCCACCAATCCGGATTGCCGACCCGGTTGGCCATCCGATAGGCGACCAGCCGCGGGCAAAGCGGACAATCGCGCGGCGGTTCGGGATTGATCACTTCCATTCCCCCCACCGCTCATCCCCGCGAAAGCGTGGACCCAGGCTTTTCTGCCATTGGCGGCGCTCTTCGATAAAACACCTGGGTCCCCGCTTTCGCGGGGATGAGCGGAATGATCAAGGTCTTGGCGGCGCACACCCATATCGAACTGAATGACGTGGTCGTGGTAGCCCTCGGCTCGAACCTCCCCGGCGCTCATGATTCCGTCGAGTCATTGCTGGAAGCGGCGCTGGAAAGCCTCCAGGCCGCCGGACTGAGGATGATCGCGCGCTCAAGCTGGTGGCGCTCGGCGGCCTGGCCCGACCCGTCCCAGCCGTCTTACCTGAACGGTGTCGCGCTGGTGCAGACGGACTTGATCCCACGGGAAACACTCGACGCTCTCCACGCGGTCGAGCGTCAGTTCGGACGGATGAGGGTGCAGCCCAACGCTCCCCGCACCCTCGACCTCGACCTGATCGCCCACGGCCGCGCCGTGCTGCACGAGCCGGGCCTCACATTGCCGCATCCGAGGGCGCACGAGCGGCGCTTCGTGATGGGGCCGCTGGCCGAAATCGCGCCCGGCTGGAGCCACCCGACACTCGGCGAAACAGCGGAAGACCTTGCGGCGTCAGCAGAAATTGGTATGGACGCGGCCCCACTTCCTTGAGGCATGCGGCGTTGCACAACGGCGTGCGTCTCTGTACCTTGTCCGTTCCAGCCCTATCTGAGAGACCCCATGGCCCGCGTCACCGTCGAAGATTGCGTCGAGAAGGTCCCCAACCGCTTCAGCCTCGTGTTGCTGGCGGCGCACCGCGCGCGGGCCGTCTCAGCCGGCGCGCCGCTGCTGGTCGACCGCGACAACGACAAGAACCCGGTCGTGGCCCTGCGCGAGATCGCGGAGGACGTGGTTGACGCCGACGAGCTGAAAGAGACCCTGATCGCCAGCCTGCAGCGCGTCGACGAGCGCTCGGAAGCCGAGGAAGAGGCCGAAACCCTCGCCCTGCTAGCCGATCCGACCCACATGCAGATGAGCGAGCAGGAGCTGGTTCGCGCCCTGCAGAGCGACCGCGATGGCGGTCAGGAGGAGCGGTACTGAGTCTTTCGGACCCAGAACCTCTCCCCATCGAGGCGGCGAAGCCCGCCGCCCTACCTGAAGACGCGCCCACCAAACGCCAGGCCTCCAAGGCTGCCGTGCCCCCAAAAGGGCCAAAGTTCCTGCGCCAGTTCGAGCTGATCGAGCGGGTCCGCGCCTATGACCCTACCGCCGACGAGGAGATGCTCAACCGCGCCTACGTCTATGCGGTCCGCATGCACGGCGCCCAGCAGCGCGCCTCCGGCGATCCTTACTTCGCCCATCCGATCGAGGTCGCCGGCATCCTGACCGACTACCGGCTCGACACCGCCACCATCGTCACCGCCCTGCTGCACGACGTCATCGAGGACACCTCGGTCACCCGCAAGGACATCGAGCAGCTGTTCGGGCCCGAGGTCGCGGAACTGGTCGAGGGTGTTACCAAGCTCTCGCAGCTGGAGCTGGCGTCGGAGCACGCCCGCCAGGCCGAGAACCTGCGCAAGTTCATCCTGGCCATCTCCAAGGACGTCCGTGTCCTGATGGTCAAGCTGGCCGACCGGCTGCACAACATGAGGACGCTGGGCTTCATCAAGAGCCCGGCCAAGCGCGAGCGCATCGCCCGCGAGACGCTGGACATCTACGCCCCTCTCGCCCGCAACATCGGTTGCCAGCGCATCTGCACCGAGCTGGAAGAGCTGGCCTTTGCGCAGCTCAATCCGGTGGCGCGCGGCGCGATCATCCGGCGCCTGGAAGTGTTGCGGACCAGCCAGGGCAAGGCGGTGTCCGTGGTCAGCGGCGAGATCGTCGGCAAGCTCGACGCCGAGGGCATTCCCAGCCGGGTGTTCGGACGCGAGAAGCACCCGTTCTCGATCTGGCGAAAGCTGCAGCGCAAATCGATCGGCTTTTCGCAGTTGTCGGACATCTACGCCTTCCGCGTGATCGTCGACACCGAGGAGGACTGCTACCGCGCGCTGGGCGTCATCCACCGCGCCTGGCCGTGCGTGCCCGAGCGGTTCAAGGACTTCATCTCGACGCCCAAGCGCAACAACTACCGCTCGCTGCACACCACCGTCGTCGGCCCCAAGGGCATGCGCATCGAGATGCAGATCCGCACAGAGGCCATGGACCGGGTGGCCGAGGAAGGGGTGGCGGCCCACTGGCGCTACAAGGACACCTCCTACGGCTTCGACGCCGAGGCCATGGAGGCGGCCGGCGGGCGCGATCCGCTCGCCAACCTGCGCCAGCTCGTCCAGGTGCTGGAGCACGGCGGCGACGCCGAGGAGCTGGTCGAGCACGCCAAGCTCGAGATGTTCCTCGACCAGGTGTTCGTCTTCACCCCCAAGGGCCAGCTGGTCAGCCTGCCGCGCGGGGCGATGCCGCTCGACTTCGCCTACGCCGTCCACACCAACATCGGCGACACCTGCATCGGCGTGAAAATCAACGGCGAACTCAAGCCCCTGCGCACCGTGCTGCAGAACGGCGATGTGCTGGAGGTCATCCGCAGCCCCAAACCGGTCGTGCCGCCCGACTGGAAGTCGCTGACGGTAACCGGCCGCGCCCGCTCGGCCATCCGCCGCCACATCCGCCAGACCGAGAAGGAGGAGTTCGTCCGGCTGGGCGTCGCCTCGCTCGACCAGGCGCTGAGCCGGGCCGGCAAGGTCCGCACCGGGCTGTCGCTCCGCCCGGCTCTGGACCGGCTCGCCATCGCCACCGAGGAAGAACTGTTCGAGGCCATGGGCCGCGGCCGCATCGCCCCCATGCAGGCGCTGGAAATCCTGTTCCCGGGCCTGAAGGACACCGAACGGGCGGCGGTGGCGGCGCGCACCCGCATCGAGGACGGCAAGGCGGGCAAGCTCTATGTGCGCGGCACGGGGCTGACGGCAAACGTCATGCTCCGCTTTGCCAAGTGCTGCAGCCCGGTGCCGGGCGATCGCATCGTCGGCATCGTCCAGCCTGACAAGGCGCTGGAGGTCCACACCATCGACTGCCCGACGCTGGCCAAATACGAGGACGACGAGAAGGCCTGGCGCGACCTGCACTGGACGGCCGAGGCCGAGCGCAACACCGTCTCCCAGGCCCGCATCCGCGCCACCATCAAGAACGCCCCGGGCGTGCTCGGCGAGGCCTGCATGGTCATCGGCGAGGCGGGCGGCAACATCGTCAACCTGCGCATGCACCACCGTCAGTCCGACTTCTTCGACGTCGACTTCGACATCGACGTCAAGGACGCCCGCCACCTGACCCTGATCATGGCCGCCCTCCGCGCGAACCCCTCCATCGAGACGGTGGACCGGGCGATGGGTTAAAGATCCTCCCCCCTTTGGGGGAGGTGGCTCGAAGGGCCGGAGGGGGCATGGACGCACCGAGACCAACTCGAAAACGAGCCAAAGAACTGCGCGGCAGCATGAGTTTGCCTGAGGTCCTGCTCTGGCGCGAATTGCGGCGGCAGCGGATGGACGGACTGCGGTTCCGGCGACAACACCCATTGGGTCCCTACGTCCTCGACTTCTACTGTGACGAGGTGAAGCTCGCCGTCGAGGTGGACGGGGAGTGGCACAGCTTTGGTCCGCAGCCAGCGCGCGATCAGGTCCGCGACAGGTCGCTGGAGCAGCACGGCGTCAGGACACTACGGCTATCGGCCCGGTTCGTGCTGAAGCACATGCAGGAAGTCCTTGAAACGATTGTGCGGGAGGCGCGGTCGCCCCCTCGGTCGGCTTCGCCGACAGCTCCCCCAGAGGGGTGAGCATCCTTAGGTCAGCGCCGACCCAGGATCCTCGCCCTCTGGGGGAGGTGGCGCGAAGCGCCGGGGGGGGTTATTCCGACGTCATGACCAACGAAGACGTCCTCGAAGAATTCCGCGCCGCCGGGGCCCTGCGCGAGGGGCATTTCGTGCTGTCGTCGGGGCTGCACAGTCCGGTGTTCCTGCAGAAGAACCTCGTGTTCGCGCAAGGCGACCGCTGCGAGCGGCTGTGCAGGGCGCTGGCGGAGAAGATCACCGCGCAGGTCGGCAAGGTGGACGTCGCCATCTCGCCGGCCGTCGGCGGTATTATCCCAGGCTATGAGACGGCCAAGCACCTCGGGGTGCCCTCGCTCTACGTCGAGCGCGAAGAGGGGCAGTTCAAGCTGCGGCGTGGCTTCCATGTCGAGCCGGGCGCCAGGGTAGTGATGGTCGAGGACATCGTCACCACCGGGCTGTCGTCGCGCGAGTGCATCAAGGCGATCACCGACGCGGGCGGTGATGTCGTGGCGGCGGCTTGCATTGTCGACCGCTCGGGCGGCAAGGCCGATGTCGGCGTGCCGCTGATCGCGCTGGCGACGCTGGATGTTCCGGCCTATGCCGCCGACCAGTTGCCGCCCGAGCTGGCGGCCATCCCCACTACCGATCCAGGCAGCCGGAGGCTCGGCGCGTGAGCCAGCCGATCCGCCTCGGGGTCAACATCGACCACGTGGCGACCATCCGGAACGCGCGTGGCGGCTTGCATCCTGATCCCGTGCGAGCGGCGCAAGCGGCGATCGAGGCAGGCGCAGACGGTATCACGGCGCACCTGCGCGAGGATCGGCGGCACATTACCGACGACGATATGGATCGAATCGCCGAGCTCTGCAGGAGCGCTGGCCGGCCGCTTAACTTCGAGATGGCGGTGACCGACGAAATGTTGGCCATCGCTCTGGCGCACAAGCCGCATGCCGCCTGCCTGGTGCCGGAGCGGCGCGAGGAGCGGACCACGGAGGGTGGGCTGGATGTGGCCGGACAGCACAACTCCGTCGCCCATGCCGTGCGCCAATTGCGCGGCGCGGGGGTGCGGGTGTCGCTGTTCATCGAGGCCAATCCGGTTCAGGTCGAAGCGGCCCAGACCATCGGCGCGCAGGTCGTCGAGCTGCACACCGGCGGCTATTGCGAGGCGCTCGTGCAGGGCGACGTAGAGGCGGCCGAGCGCTACCTGACCAACCTCACGACAGCCGCCGACGACGCCCATGCGCGGGGCCTGGAGGTCCACGCCGGCCACGGGCTCGACTACGACAGCGTCGGCCCTGTCGCGGCCATCCCGCAGGTTATGGAACTGAACATCGGCCACTTCCTGATCGGCGAGGCGATCTTCACCGGCCTCGCCCCCGCCATCCAGCGCATGCGCGCCCTGATGGACGAAGCGCGCGCATGATCGTCGGCATCGGCTCGGACCTGTCGGATATCCGCCGCATCCAGAAGTCGCTGGACCGTTTCGGCGAGCGCTTCACCCGCCGGGTCTTCACCGACACCGAACGCGCCCGCTCCGACGCCAAGCCTGACGCCGCCGCTTCCTACGCCAAGCGCTTCGCCGCCAAGGAGGCCTGCGCCAAGGCGCTCGGCACCGGCGTGCCTCGCCGAGGCGTCCACTGGGCCGACATGGGGGTGGTCAATCAACGCAGCGGCAAGCCGACCATGGCCCTGACCGGCGGCGCGGCCGAGCGTCTCCGGAGCCTCATCCCCGAGGGCATGAAACCGGTGATCCACGTCAGCCTCACCGACGACCACCCCTACGCCCAGGCCTTCGTCATCATCGAAGCGGTCGCCGCACAGCAGCCATGAAGGCGAGTTAACGGGCGCGAAGCTTGCCCGTGGGCTAATCCACGGATAGCTAACCTGCGTCCGGCGCCCGGACTCACCCGAAAGAGCACCGCCCGTATGTCCGAGGCCGCCCACATGGAACCCGCCGAACCGGCCGACAAGTCAGCCGCCCAGGAGGTCGTCGAGATCGTCAAGACGGTCGTCTATGCGCTGCTGATCGCGCTGGTGCTGCGCATCCTGCTGTTCCAGCCCTTCACCATTCCGTCGGCGTCGATGGAGCCGACGCTGTTGGAAGGCGACTACATCATCGTCTCCAAATTCAGCTACGGCTACAGCCGCCACTCGATCCCGTTCAGCCCCAAGGTCATGGACGGCCGCCTCTTGGAGCGCACCCCGGCGCGGGGCGACATCATCGTCTTCAAGCTGCCGCGCGACGGCCACACCGACTACATCAAGCGGCTGGTCGGCCTGCCGGGCGACCGCATCCAGGTCCGCGAGGGCGCGCTCTACGTCAACGGCAAGGCCGTCGCCCGCAAGCCGCTGGGCCCTCAGGCCATCGAGACCGACTACGGCTTCACCCGCCAGGTGACCCGCTACGAAGAGAGCCTGCCGAGCGGCAAGCATTACACCACCTATGACTTTGGCCCTGACGGCGAGGTGGACAACACCGGCGTTTTCATCGTGCCAGAGGGGCACTATTTCTTCATGGGCGACAACCGCGACAACTCGCTCGACAGCCGCGTGCCGCCGGAGCTGCAGGGCGTCGGCATGGTCCCGGCCGAGAACCTGGTCGGCAAGGCGCAGATCATCCTCTTGTCGTGGCACCGCGAGGCGGCGCTGTTCAAGCCGTGGACCTGGGTGACCAAGGCCCGGCCGAGCCGGTTCTTCCACATCCTCCATTGACTATGAATGCGCGGGAGACGGCGGTCGCCGAGCTGGAGCGCCGCATCGGCCATGCCTTCGCCGACCGCGACCTCTTCGAGCGGGCGCTGACCCACGCCAGTGTCGGCGATGGAGCCAGGAAAGTGCGCCACAACGAGCGGCTGGAATTTCTCGGCGACCGGGTGCTGGGCCTGCTGGCGGCCGAGCGGCTGCTGGCGCTCGATCCGGACAGCCGCGAGGGGGTGCTGTCGCCCCGGCTGGCCAATCTCGTCAACGGCAAGGCCTGCGCGCGGGTCGCGCGGCGGATCGGGCTGGGGGATGCGCTGCGGATCGCCGGCTCAGCCACCAAGATCGGCGCCCGCGAGAACGACACCGTGCTTGGCGACGCCTGCGAGGCGCTGATCGCGGCCCTCTACATCGACGGCGGGTTGGAGGCCGCGCGGGCCTTCTTCCTGCGCTTCTGGTCCGAGGAGTTCGACAACGCCGAGCCCGAGGCCAAGGACGTCAAGAACCACCTCCAGGAATGGGCCCAGAGCCGGGGGCTGCCGCTGCCGAAGTATGAGGTGATTTCACGCGCCGGGCCGGATCATGCGCCGGTGTTCACGGTTAAAGTCAGCGTCGACGGCTATCCGGACGAGACGGCCACCGGCCGCTCGCGGCAGGACGCGGAAAAGGCGGCGGCGCTGTGCATGCTGGCCAGGCGGGAAGGCAAGGAATGACCAGGGCGGGCTTCGCGGCTGTGATCGGGGCGCCGAACGCCGGCAAGTCAACGCTGGTCAACCGGCTGGTGGGGAGCAAGGTCTCGATTGTGACCCAGAAGGTGCAGACCACCCGCTTCCCCGTGCGCGGCGTGGCCATCGAGGGCGAGGCCCAGATCGTGCTGGTCGACACCCCCGGCATCTTCACGCCCCGCCGCCGGCTCGACCGCGCCATGGTCCGCTCGGCCTGGGGCGGGGCGCAGGAGGCTGACGCCATCGTTCACCTCGTCGACGTCCAGGCCGAGATGGCGGTCGAGGACGGCACGGCCAAGGGCGCCGACAAGAAGGCCATCCATGATGTCGAGAGCATTATCGAGGGGCTGAAGGGCGCCGGGCACAAGGCGATCCTCGGCCTCAACAAGATCGACGGCGTCAAGCGCGAGCGGCTGCTGGCCATCACTCAAAGGCTATTCGAGACGGGCGTTTACAGCGAGGTCTTCATGATCTCGGCCCTGAAGGGCGCGGGTGTGGATGACCTCAAGGCGCGGCTGGCCGAGCTGATGCCGGAAGGGCCGTGGCTCTATCCAGAGGACCAGACCGCCGACCTGCCGGTGCGCCTGCTGGCGGCCGAGATCACCCGCGAGAAGGTCTACCTGCGCGTCCACGAGGAGCTGCCCTACGCCGCCACGGTGGAAACGACGTCGTTCGAGGAGCGCAAGGACGGCTCGGTTCGCATCGAACAGACCATCTACATCGAGCGCGACGGCCAGCGCGCCATTATCCTCGGCCACCAGGGCCAGACCCTGAAGTGGATCGGCCAGACCTCGCGTGAGGAGCTGATCCAGATCCTCGACCGCCCGGTGCACCTCTTCCTGCACGTCAAGGTTCGCGAGAACTGGGCCGAAGAACGCAGTATGTTCCAGGACATGGGCCTGGACTTCGACGTCTAGGACGTCGGCCTGTCCAAGCGGGGTGATCAGGGCGCGACGCCTCTAGATCCCCTCGCCCACGTTCGGCGCCGCGCCGGGAGCCCGGGCGACGTGGATGCCGCACTCGGTCTTGTCCTGGCCCGCCCAGCGGCCGGCGCGGACGTCGGCGCCCGGATCGTCCACCGCCTTGGTGCAGGGCCAGCAGCCCACCGACGGAAAGCCCTGGGCGACCAGCGGATGGGCCGGCAGCTGATGCTCGGCGACATAGGCGTCGAGCTCGGCCTTGCCCCAGTTGGC
>Ga0190273_10000075_pt1 | contig 55464 bp, 63 predicted proteins | sample Popmic504IS_FD_134513 | JGI IMG/M metagenome (GOLD analysis project Ga0190273, IMG submission 134513) | Populus adjacent soil microbial communities from riparian zone of Shoshone River, Wyoming, USA - 504 IS | ecosystem: Environmental > Terrestrial > Soil > Riparian zone > Trees stand | place...
AAGAGAGCCGCGCCGAGCAGCGCACCGGCCTGATCCAGAGCCTCGCCGAGGGCCAGATCGTCGACGGTACCGTCAAGAACATCACCGATTACGGCGCCTTCGTCGACCTGGGCGGCATCGACGGCCTGCTCCACGTCACCGACATCTCCTACAAGCGGGTCAACCACCCGTCGGAGGTGATCAATATCGGCGACACGGTGAAGGTGCAGATCATCCGCATCAACCGCGAGACGCAGCGCATCAGCCTTGGCATGAAGCAGCTCGAGGCCGATCCGTGGGAAGGCGCCGCCGCCAAATATCCGGTGGACGGCGTGTTCAAGGGCCGCGTGACCAACATCACCGAATATGGTGCGTTCGTTGAGCTCGAAGCCGGCATCGAGGGCCTCGTCCACGTTTCCGAAATGAGCTGGACCAAGAAGAACGTCCACCCGGGCAAGATCGTCTCGACGAGCCAAGAAGTCGACGTGTCGGTGCTCGAGGTCGATGAGGACAAGCGCCGCATCAGCCTTGGCCTCAAGCAGGCGCAGGCCAATCCGTGGCAGGCATTCGCCGATTCCAACCCGGTCGGCACCGAGCTTGAGGGCGAAGTGAAGAACGCGACCGAATTCGGCCTGTTCATCGGCCTCGACGGCGACGTCGACGGCATGGTCCACATGTCCGACATCGCCTGGGGGATCACCGGCGAGGACGCCTTGAACCTGCACCGCAAGGGCGAGATGGTGAAGGCGGTCGTGCTCGACGTGGATGTCGAGAAGGAGCGCATTTCGCTCGGCATGAAGCAGCTTGAGCGTGGCGGAGTCGCCAAGGGCGGCGCCGGTGCGTCGGGCGGCGTCAACAAGAACGAGACGGTGACGGTCACCGTGCTCGAGGTTCGCGACGGCGGGCTTGAAGTGCAGGTCGGCGACGACGGCGCGACGGGCTTCATCAAGCGCACCGATCTTGGCCGCGACCGCGACGAGCAGCGCCCCGAGCGCTTCCAGGTCGGCCAGAAGTTCGACGCGCTGGTGATCGGCTTTGATCGGTCCAAGAAGCCGAACTTCTCGATCAAGGCGCTGCAGATCTCGGAAGAGAAGCAGGCCGTGGCGCAATACGGTTCGTCCGATTCGGGCGCGAGCCTGGGCGACATCCTCGGCGAAGCCCTCAAGGCCAAGCAGGAGAAGTAAGGATTGGGGGGCGGGCGCCGGTTGCGGCGCCCGCCTTTCTCCCGTCGCGCCTCGATACTCAAGGCCCCGGAAACGGGGCTTTATTTATATCGCGCGAGCGACCTGTGTTATTGCGTTTCGCCCGAACATGCTGTTTAACCTAGGATAGCGGGTCGCGGCCGGGGGGCATGCGGCGTCCGCGCGACCGTTTACTCATTTGGGGGAAAGCCCGTGATCCGTTCCGAGCTGGTCCAGAAACTCTGCGACGACCATCCCGATTTGACGGGCAAGGAAATCGAGCGCGTCGTCGGCTCGTTCTTCGATTCGGTGATCGACCAGCTGCAGGGCGGCGGGCGCGTCGAGCTGCGCGGCTTCGGCGCCTTCTCGACCCGCGAGCGCGAGGCGCGCAAGGGCCGCAACCCGCGCACCGGCGACCAGGTCGATGTCGATGCCAAGCGCGTGCCCTATTTCAAGCCGGGCAAGGAAATGCGCGAGCGGCTGAACCTCAGCCAGGTCACTGCCGACTAAGTGCCCGGGCCGCGGCCCGCCGCACATTAAGCGCTTGCTTCGCTGCCGCGCATCGCGGCAGACCGCCCGATGTGCGGACGTGGCGGAACCGGTAGACGCCGGAGACTTAAAATCTTCTGCCCTTCGGGGCGTGCGGGTTCGAGTCCCGCCGTCCGCACCAGGAAAAGCCCGCAGAAAACTGCTGTTGTATAAGGCGCCGGGAGGCTTCAGCGCCGCCCCGCATTTTCTCTCGGGAAATCCGCAGAAAACCGCCGTTTTCCTGTCGTTCCGTTGTTCATCGGCAACTACGCGATATATGAAGAGACAGACAGCCCGAGTTCTGTGTCTGGGCTTCCCGGCTTCCGTTGGCGCCGCGCACGTTTCGCCTTTAAATCCAGCAAAGCGCCGCGCGTTAGCGAAACTGTTTGCGCATTCCCCGCGCCTTAGATCAGACTGCTCGGCTTCTGGAGGATTCGATGCGGCCACTTATTCTGATTGCCGGCATGATTGCGGCTTCGCCCGTGTCAGCACACCCGATGGGTGGACCTCATCCCTCCGGCTTTCCACGGCATCTATGGCCGCACGGCGGCGTCGTGCAATGACCCGGACGAGATTGCATTCCTCGCTGTGAGCGCAAGCCAACTCTCTTATTATGAGGCGGACGAGTACCTGATGCTCGGGATCGCGATGGAGGGGTCAAGCGGCCCCATGCTCAACGGGCGGTTCATGTCCCGGATGGAGGGGCAAATTGGGGGCGAGACGAATCTCCAGCTCATCCTGGAGACTCCGGATCGGCTTGTTCGCCTACCGTTATCCGAAAACGGGGACGACCCTGCGCCTGGTGCCGAACGAGACGTGTGGATCCGTTGTCCTGCTAACTCGCTCCAAGTGAAACAAGCCCGCGAGACCCCTTAGCAGCCTAGCAAAGAGCAACTGGGGTCCGCGGTCGGTGCTTCGAGCGCTAGCTCTCTTAGTCCGTTGTCTTGCGGCCGAAGGCTGGGGTCTGCGCCGCGTCGATGGGGCCGGTGTTGACTACGACCAGCGGTGACGCGGGCGCGTCCGCTTCGTGCGTCACTTCGGTGATGGTGGCGACGCTGCTGATCTCGTCGTCCTCGCCCGCGACGATAATCGTCTCCTGCCCATTGGCGCCCTGCAAGCGCAGGATCCGGCGGTTCTGAACGCTGCGCCAGCCGATCGCCACGATGACGGCAAAGACGCCGAGGCCAAAGATGATCGCCAAAAGACTTGAAGCTGAATCTGTCATCGGAAGTCTACCTCTGCTGGGGTGCACTCTTCCCTAGTCGCGCCAAGGTTAAATAAGTCCACAGCGTCTCCCGGTTTTTGCGCATCGTCGTTGGCCAAGCCGCTGCGGCGCGGGAACAAATCTGCGCCGCACACCTTCCTTCTACATGGCTTTACCCGACGATCGCTGGACCCGCGCGATGCGCGAAGGCGACTACGAGACCGCGTGGCGCGTGTCCGCGGAAGCGCTGGGGGCGCGCGATCCGGCGACGCGCGACGATCCCGCTTTGCCCTACCATCTGCGCTGGGTGTGGGACGGCCGGCCGGTGGACGGGCGCCATGTACTGGTGCGTTGCTATCATGGGCTTGGCGACACCATCCAGTTCGCCCGCTATTTGCCGCTGCTCGCCGAGCGTGCCGCATCGGTAAGGCTGGAAGCGCCGGCGCGGCTGGAGGCCCTGCTGAAGCAGGTGCCGGGCGTGGACCGCTTCATTCCCTTCGATCCCGCCCGTCCGCAGCCGCCTGCCGAGTGCGACGTGGAGATCATGGAGCTCGCCTTTGCGCTCCGCACGCCCCCGGCGCGGCTGCGGCCGCCTTACCTCCACGCGGCGCCGGCGCCGCTGCCGGACGGCACGCTGGCCTTGTGCTGGGCGGCGGGCGAGTGGGATCCGGCGCGTTGCGTCCCTCCCGAACTGCTCGCCGGGCTATGCGCCGAGCGGCCTTGCCTCTCGCTGGTGCCGGGGCCGACGCAATTGCCCGTGCTCAACCCGGAAGGCTGCCCGCTGGACATGGGCCTGACCGCCTCCTGGGGGGCAGGAGCGTCGCTGGTGATCACCGTCGACACGATGATCGCCCATCTCGCCGGAGCGATGAACAAGCCGACCTGGCTGCTTCTCAAGCACGATCCCGACTGGCGCTGGGCACCCCAAACCGGCCGAAGCGAGTGGTACCCGTCCGTCCGTCTCTACGCCCAGGAGGAACCCGGCGCGTGGGACGGGGTAATCGCCAGGGTGACCGACGATCTTCGCGCTGCTCCCCTCCCCCGCACTTTGGAAAACGCCCGATGATCGCTGCGCAGGCCACACCCAATGTTCCCGTTTCCTGGGGCGAATTGCTCGACAAGATCACCATTTTGGAGATCAAGGAGGAGCGGATCGCCGATCCCGCCGCGCGGTCCAACGTGCGCCGGGAGCTGGGACTGCTGCGGGGCATTGCCGCCCCGGCCCTGGACGAGCCGGCGGCGGGGCGCCTGCTGGCGACGCTGAGGCGGATCAACGAGCGGCTTTGGGATATCGAGGACGATATTCGCGGCAAGGAAGCGCAGGCGGACTTCGGCCCGGCCTTTATCGCGCTCGCCCGCGCCGTTTACAAAACCAACGACCAGCGGGCGGCGCTGAAGAAGGAGCTCAATGGCCTCCTCAATTCGGAGCTTGTCGAGGAAAAGAGCTACGCCCCGTCCGCCTTCTTCACCCAGGAGGAGCGCTAGTACGAACCGGCCGGCGCAGTATGGTTCTCGACTTCGCTCGAACCAAGCGGGTCTTTTCAGCGTCTGGAAGCAAGGGTCGAGGACCAGCGCAAATACGTCCCCAAACGCCGCTTGTCTCGAGCGAGGGCGAGACACTCTGCTTCAGCCGAGCTTTGGCTTTCGCCGGAGCGGTTCTCGACTTGGCTCGAACCGAGCGGTTTTCTTAAGCTCCAGACCGGCACCACCAGACAGAGTCCAGGCAGGTGCCGGCTAGGGTGGCGTGGGCCCCGGGTTGCGGAAGCCCCTAACCAAGCGCCGCCGTCTCGGCTAGGACGGCGGTCATGAGCGCCGGCCACCGCCTCCTCGCCCTGCTGCTCGCCGCGGCGCTGCCCGCGCTTGCCGGCTGCCGCAAGGAGGAGACCGGCCCGGTCGACGTGGTCGCGATCGGCGGCCCGCCGCAATTAGCCAACCCGAACCGGGTGCCGCTCGATGCCGGCTCCGCCTTCGTGCTGCAGGCCGCCGGGCAGGGCCTGGTGCGCTTCGATGCCGCCGGAGAGATCGAGCCCGCGCTTGCCCAGCGTTGGACGGTGTCGGACGACGGCCTGCGCTACATCTTCCGCCTGGCGCGGCTGGAATGGCCGGCCGGTGGCCGGATCACGGCCTATCAGGTCGCGCCGCGCCTCCGCGCCGCGGCGAGCGCCTCCAGCACCAATCCCTTGAAACCGATCCTCGGCGCGATCGACGAAATCGAGCCGATGACCGACGAAGTGCTGGAAATCAGCCTTAAGTCGCCGCGGCCGGGCTTTCTGCAGCTTCTCGCCCAGCCCGAGATGGCGGTGCTTCGCAAGGATAGCGGCTCAGGGCCGTATCAGATCACCGCAACCGGAGACGGCGGGATCGAGCTTCGCCTCGCCCGCCGCGACGTGGAAGACGAGGAGCAGCAGGCCGCGCCGGAGCCGCCGATCATCCTTCACGGGGCGAGCGCGGCAATGGCCGTGGTCCGCTTCGCCCGGGCGAATGCCGATCTGGTGATCGGCGGAACGCTTGCCGATTTGCCGGTCGCCCAGTCGGGAGGAGCGCCGGGGAACAGCCTGGTCTTCGATCCCGTCGGCGGGCTGTTCGGCCTGTCCTTCGGCAGTGTCGAAGGCGCGCTCGGCGAAATTCAGGTGCGCCGGGCGCTTTCGGCGGCGATCGACCGGCCCGCCCTCGTCGCCGCGCTGCGCGTACCCGGGCTTCAGCCGCGGGAAACCATCCTGCTCGCCGGCACCGAAGGTATCGCCCAGCCGGCGGCGCCCGCTTGGGCGGCGCTGCCGCTGGCCGAGCGCAGGCGGATCGCCGCTGCGACCCTTGGCCGCCTGTCGCCGGAGCGGCTGCGCCTTCGGGTCGCGCTTCCCAAGGGGCCGGGCTGGTCGCTGGTCTTCTCATACCTGCGGCGGGACTGGGCAGCGATCGCCGTCGATGCCGTCCAGGTCGCCGCCGACGCGCCCGCCGAACTGCGCCTGGTCGACGAGGTCGCGCCGGTGACGCTGGCGAGCTGGTACCTGCGCCACTTCGCCTGCAACGCGAGCCGGGTGTGCGATTCGGCCGCCGACGAACTGCTCGCCGCGGCGCGGATCGCCCCCCACCCCGCCGACCGGCGCAACATCCTTGCCGCGGCGGACCGGATCATTACGGACGCGGCGCCGTTCATCCCACTGGCGGCGCCGGTGCGCTGGTCGCTGGTGTCGCCGCGGCTGAACGGATTTCGCCCCAACCGCTTCGGCCGCCACCCGGCCGGCGAGCTTATTCGCCGGGCGCCTTAGGAGAAACCATGACCGACCGCCGCGAACAGTTCGAACGCATGGCCGCCCAGTTGCCGATCGGCCGCGATCCCCAATCGGTGCGGCGGCGGCTTGAAGCAATGGAAGGCCTGCTGGAGCGCGCCTTCGTTGTGCCGGGCACCAACTACCGCGTCGGCCTCGACGCCGTGGTCGGCCTGGTTCCGGTGGTGGGCGATCTCGTCACCACGGCGATGGGCGCCTGGCTGGTATGGGAAGCGCGCAACCTCGGCATGTCCAAGTTCCATCTGCTGCGGATGGGCGGCAATGTTGCGGTGGATGCGATCGTCGGCACGGTGCCGCTGCTCGGCGACGCCTTCGATTTCGTGTTCCGATCCAACACCCGCAACATCCGGATCCTCAAGCGCTGGATGGACAAGCACCATCCGGAAACGCGGGTGATCGAAGGCGAAGTGGTCTCCCGCCCCTAAGCGGACGCGAAGTCGAGGCCGATATCGGCCGCGGGCGCGGACTGGGTGATCCGGCCGACCGAGAGGTAGGTGACGCCGGTCTCCGCCTTGGCGCGGATGGTTTGGAGGTTGATGCCGCCGCTTGCTTCGGTGGGCACGCGGCCGGCGACGATGCGAACCGCCTCCCGCAGCATCTCCGGCTCCATATTGTCGAGCAGGAGGTGGCTTGCCCCTGCATCAAGGGCGGGTTCGATCTGGTCCAGCCGATCGACTTCGACGATCACCCGCTCGATCCCTGCGGTCACCGCGCGGCGCACCGCTTCCCCGATCCCGCCGGCGACTGCGACATGATTATCCTTGATCATCGCCGCATCCCACAGGCCCATTCGGTGGTTCTGCGCGCCGCCCATTCGCGTGGCGTATTTCTCGAGGAGGCGAAGGCCGGGGATGGTCTTGCGGGTGTCGAGCAGGATCGCGCCGGTGCCGGCGATCGCATCCACATACGACCGCGTCAGGGTGGCGATCCCGGAAAGGTGCTGGACGGTGTTGAGCGCCGAGCGCTCTGCCGTGAGTAGGGCGCGCGCCTTGCCGTGCAGGCGCAGCAAATCGGCGCCGCGTTCGGCGGTCTGGCCGTCCTGCGCCAGCATCTCGATCTCCACTTCGGGATCGAGCACGCGGAAGAACGCGTCGGCGATCGGCAGGCCGGCCACCACGATCGCGTCGCGGCTGTCCATCACGCCTGTAAAGCGGGCCTCGGCGGGGATCACGGCTTCCGAGGTGATGTCGCCCCCTTCCCCCAAATCCTCCGCCAAGGTGGCTCGGACGAAGCCGTCGATGTCAAAGCCGGGAACCGAAAAAGCCACCTCAGTCCGCCGCGAACACCGGCCGGCCGACATCGCCCTTGCCGACCGTGTTGCCGGCCATCGCCAGCATGCGGTCGAGCGAAGTCTTGGCAGCGAGGCGGAGATTCTCCTCGATGCGGACCTGCGGCTCGAGATCGCGTAGCGCCAGGTAGAGCTTCTCCATGGTGTTGAGCGCCATGTACGGGCACATGTTGCAGTTGCAGTTCCCGTCCGCGCCGGGCGCGCCGATGAAGGTCTTGCCCGGCGCCGCTTTCTCCATCTGGTGGATGATGTGCGGCTCGGTGGCGACGATCATCGTTGGGGATGGGTCGGACAAAGCGAACTCAAGGATCGCGCGAGTGGAGCCCACGAGATCCGCGTGGTCGAGGATGATCGGCGGGCACTCGGGGTGGGCGAGCACCGGCGCGCCCGGATGCCGGGCCTTGAGCTTGAGCAGCTCCGTTTCCGAAAACGCCTCGTGGACGATGCACACGCCCGGCCAGAGCAGCATGTCGCGGCCGGTCTTGCGCTTGAGGTAGCCGCCGAGATTCTTGTCGGGGCCAAAGATGATCTTCTGCTCGAGGGGGATTTGGGCGAGGATCGTCTCGGCCGACGAGCTGGTGACAATGATGTCGCTGAGCGCCTTCACCTCGGTCGAGCAATTTATGTAGGTCAGCGCGATGTGGTCCGGATGGGCCTCGCGGAACGCCTTGAACTGGTCGGGCGGGCAGGAGTCCTCGAGGCTGCAGCCGGCGTCCATGTCGGGCAGGATCACGGTCTTGTCGGGCGACAGGATCTTGGCGGTTTCGGCCATGAAGCGGACCCCGCAAAAGGCGATCACGTCGGCATCCGTCGCCGCCGCCTTGCGGGAGAGATCGAGGCTGTCGCCGATAAAATCCGCAATGTCCTGGATTTCGGGCGCCTGGTAATAATGGGCGAGGATGACGGCGTTGCGCTCCCTGCGCAGCCGGTCGATTTCGCCGCGCAGGTCGAGGCGCCTCAAGCTCACATTCGGTGCGTTCATTATGTTCCCGTTTCCTGCGCAGGCGCCGCCTGCTTCTCCTTTAGCACATCCTCAACGCGCCGCGAGCGGTCGAGCTGCGCCGGGTCCGGCGCCCCTTCGTCGCGAAAGCGGACGCTCACCGTTGCGTCAAGCCCGGCGGCTTTCAGCGGCATCGCGAAGCTGCGTTCCACCGCCCGGCGCGCCGCGTCGCGGGCGAGGCGGAGCGGCATGGGCTGCTTTGCCTGGCGGATGAGCTCCGCCTGGCCGGCGTTGCGGTTGGCCTGATCGAGCTTCGATTCGGCATCGGTAAGCGCCGCCAGGACGCCGCCGCCGCCATATTCCCGGACCTCGTTCATGTGGATTTCCGGACGGGAGATTTCGAGCCCGGGCAAGGTGATCGCAAGGGTCGAGCGCTTCTCGTCCCACGCGAGATCGCCCTGCCCGAGCCGCGCCAGATCGACTTCGTAGCGGACGCTGCCGGGCATGATCAGCGTCTTCTGCGCGGTGAGGCCGAAGCGGCTCTGGCTGGAGGTGACCACGGCGACGAAGCGCGCCTCGAAGGCGGTGAGCCGGGCCTGCTCCTTCATCGACTGGAGGCTTGCCGTGACGATGCTTTCCGGGTCCGGCCCGCCGCCGAACCATTCGCTGAGCCGGTACGAGGCGACCAGCACCGCGCCGATCACCAGGCCGGCGATCAAGGCGGGGAGAATGAAGCGATGGCCCTTCATGCGCGGCTCCAGACATTGTCATCGTGGCCCACGACCCCCCGGCGCTCGAGATCGAGCAGATGGGCGAGGACGGACATTGCCGCGGCGGGGTGTAGGCCGGGTTGCACGTCTCGATACATGTTTTCGACCATGGCCGCGATCCGGCCCTCACCACCGTCGAGTTGCGCCAAGAGCTGCGCCTCGCGACCGCGGCGGTGGGCGATCAGGCGCTGCACGTGGGCATGCGGGTCGGTGACCGCCGGGCCGTGGGTTGGGAAATAGAGGCTGTCGTCACGGGCGAGGAGCTTGTCGAGGCTGCGCATGTAATCGCCCATGTCGCCGTCGGGCGGCGCGACAATGCTGGTCGACCAGTCCATAACATGATCGCCGGAGAAAAGCGTTTTCGCCTCGGACAGCGCGAAGCAGAGGTGGTTGGAGGTGTGGCCGGGGGTTGCCACGGCTTCCAGCGTCCAGCCGGGGCCGGACAGGCCTTCGCCGTCGGCGAGCACGCGGTCGGGCCGGTAATCGGCGTCGAAGGACTCGTCGGAACGGGTATCGTCGTCCTCCATCAGGAGCGGGGCGCAGCCGACGATCGGCGCTCCCGTCGCGGCGCGGAGGGCACGGCTCGCCGGGCTGTGATCGCGGTGGGTGTGGGTGCAGAGGATCGCGGTGACACGCTCGCCCGCCAGCGCGCTCAGCAGGGTTTCGATGTGAGCGGGATCGTCCGGCCCCGGATCGATCACCGCCACCTCGCCGTCGCCGACGATGAACACCTGAGTGCCGGTATAGGTGAACGGCGAAGGGTTCGGCGCCAGCAGCCGGCGGACAAGGGGCGCGACGCGCTCGATCCTGCCGGTGGGCAATTCCTCCATGGCCGCCATGTGGGCGCTCGCGCGCCGAAATCCAAGAGAAAGGGCGCCGGGGATTACCCCCGACGCCCTCCTTCCCCCGTCGCGTATCTCAGTTGGAGGCGCGCAGCCGTGCGATCGTTTCCACCAGCGCGGCTTCCACCTTGGCCTTGTGCTCGGCGCCGACGCTGTCGCTCGAGCGGATGCGGGCGAGCACTTCTTCCAGCTTCGTTGCCCGCTCGGCGCTTGAGAGCTTGTCGTCGCCGCAGATCAGAACCTTTGTGCGATCGCCGCCGGTGGTTTCATCGATCTTTGTCGAATCACCGTTCGGGCAGGTGAACTCCCCGCCTTTGCCCTGCATCATCCGGAACTCGCGCACCGGTTTGCCGGCCTCCTTGCCGTCCCCCTTGTCGATTTGGCGGGAGTTGAGGACGATTACCTGCTGCACGCTCGCCTTGCCGTCGCCGTCCGGGTGCGGATGGGCAAGCGCGGCGCCGCTCAAGGCAACCGAAGCGGCTGCGGCGGCAAGCGTGAGGATCGTGGTTCTCTTCATGGTTTCATTCTCCCTGGTCTGAACTGTTGAGCATGATCTGCAGGCGGCGGATCGAGTCGCCGGTGGCGGCGATGCGCGTGTCGCCTGCGCGTGCCGCCTTGATCGCACGGGCGATCTCGGGCGAGACCGGCGCCTGCGGCACCATCTGAGCGCGGATAATGAAGACACGGGCGGCAGGCGCTCCGTCCGGGCCGCGCGAGCGCATCTCTTCACGCGACACCCGCACGATGTGCAGTTCGCGGATCGGCGGCTCCGCAGCGGCGGACGGGGGCGGAATATGGGCGGCGGCGACCGCTACCGGCTCGACGGCAGTTGGGGGTTTCGGGGCGGGGCGGGGAGCGGCCTTGGCGTGGGTACGACGGGTGTGGCGGACGATTGGCGGCGACTGCGCCAGAACAGCAGGCTGCGGTGCAGTGGCTTGGGGAAGGACAGCTTCGGCGGTGCTTGCCACCTCGGTCGGTTGCGGCGCCTCGGCGGCGGCCTCGGTCACGTCGGGCCTGCCCACGGCGAAGCCGGCCAGCGCCACGACGGAGAGTGCGACCAATCCTCCGGCGCGGCGGGAGCCGCTTACGCGGTGGCCGCGCATCATGCGAAGGCGGTGCTTGAGCTGATCGGCGCCGTTCAGCGCGCAGGCGGCGATCAGGCCGGGCCGGCTCGCCGACTTGACCAGGGCGCGGGCGTAATCGGAGCGTTCGTCGGCCGAGGCGGAGGCGGCGACGGCGGCGTCGCAGGCCAGTTCCTGATCGGCCCGAAAGGCGCGGTGCGCGATCCAGGCGACCGGGTTGAACCAGTTGAAGGCGAGCACAAGGGTCGCCGCCAAATTCCACCAGATATCGCGGCGGCGGTGATGGGTGATTTCATGGGCAAGCGCCAGGCGGCGCTCGGCCGGGCTGTAGCGGCGCTCGAAATCGCAGGGCAGTACGATGCGCGGGTGGAGAAGGCCCAAAGCGAGCGGACCATCCACCGCTTCGCTGACCAGGGCCTCGATCCCCTCCTGGTGCGGCGGGCGCGCGGGCCGGGCGCTGCCGTCCAGGCGATGCAGAAAGGCGCGGTAGGACAGCCATTGCAATGTCAGGAAGATCACCACGCCGCCGGCCCACAAAGCGAGGATAAGGGGCGCCCATTGATCGAGCCCGGCTTCCGCCGGCAGCGGCGCGGCTCCCGCCACGACCGCCGCGGGGATGTTCGCAACGGCGGCGGGCAGCTGGACGTCCGGGGTGAGCTGGGGCAGCGGCGGCAGGATCAGCCGCACCGCGGGCACGGCCCATAGCGCATAGGCCCAGCCGGCGCCGAACGCGCGAGCAACGGGGCCGCGCAGGGCCAGCACGAGCAGCAGCAGGAGCGTCGTGGTGACAAAGGTCTCGGCGAGCCAGGAGGTCATGACTTGAGCTCCTTGAGCAGCTTTTCGATGTCCTCGATGTCAGCCGGGCTGAGCCGGTCGCGCTCGGCGAGGTGGGCAACCAACGGGGTCAGGCGGCCGCCGAACATCCGGTCGAGCATCCGCCCCGATTCCTCGGCGACATAATCCTCGCGCCGGATGGAGGGTCGGTAGAGATAGCGCCGGCCGTCTTCCTGGTGGCTGAGCACCCCCTTGGCGAGCAGCCGCGACAGCATCGTCTTGACGGTAGCGAGGCTCCAGCCGCGATTCATCGGCACACGCTCGGCGACTTCGGCCGCGGTGAGTGGAGAGCGCTCCCAGAGCACTTCCATCACTTCATATTCCCCTTCGGCGATCCGTTCCACGTCTTCCCTCCCAGGAGCGATCGATTACAGATGTAGTCATGAGTCGGCTGAACGGCCGGTGAATGAAGCCGCCCCTGCCCGGTCGCGGGAGGGGAGTTTAGCGCGCGCGCGTTTGGAAGCCACGTGACGCGGCGGGATTTGTCGAAGCGCTTTACAAAACGGGCCTGTGGTTAACCGCCGTCAACCATCGCAAGCCGCGGATTTCCGCCATTGGCACTGTCTGGCACGCGGCGTGTATCTGTATCCGCGTCCACACTGCTTCCAAAGCAAAAGGGGCGGACGGTGCTTTTCTGGTCGCGCCGTCCGCCCCGTTTTTTTGGGCAACTAAGGTTAGCGGCTCAGGCCTTGGCGACCTGCTTTTCCTCCAGCAACTGGCCAAGCTCGCCCGCTTCGAACATTTCCATCATGATGTCGGAGCCGCCGACGAACTCGCCCTTCACATAAAGCTGCGGAATGGTCGGCCAATCCGAATAAGCCTTGATGCCCTGGCGGATCTCCGCGTCCTGGAGCACGTCCACGGTTTCGTAGCCGACGCCGAGATGGTCAAGGATCGAGATCGCGCGGCTGGAGAAGCCGCATTGCGGGAAGAGCGCGGTGCCCTTCATGAACAGGACGACGTCCTTGTTGCGGACGATTTCGTCGATTCGGGTGGTTGCGTCGGTCATCTCGTCTGTCCTCAATCGGGGGTTGCCGTGGTGAGCTGAAGCGCGTGCAGCACTCCGCCCATCCGGCCGCCCAATGCTTCGTAAACCCGCCGCTGCTGGATAACGCGGGATTGCCCCCTGAAACTCTCCGCCACGACTCGCGCGGCATAATGGTCGCCGTCGCCCGCCAGATCGGTGATCTCCACCCGCGCGTCGGGAATGTTCGCGATGATCAGCGCTTCGATCTCTTCGGCGGCCATCGGCATGATCAGCCCTGCGCCTCGATGAACTGGCGGCGCGCTTCGACGCTTTTGTGCTCAAGCGCTTCGCGGACCTTCTGCTCGTCCGTGTCGACGCCGGCCGAGGTCAGGTCGCCGATCAGCTTGCGGATCACGTCCTCGTCCCCCGCTTCCTCGAAATCGGCACGCACCACTTCCTTGGAATAGGCATCGGCTTCCGCTTCGGTGAGGCCCATCAGCCGCGCGGCCCATTCGCCGAGCAGCCGGTTGCGGCGCGCGGTGATCTTGAACTGCAGCTCCTGATCCCGGGCGTAGCGGTTTTCGAAAGCCTGTTCGCGGTTGTCGAAGGTGGTCATGGCGCTCCCTTGGCTCTGTTCACGCCCAGATAGGCGCGCGGGGGAGTGCGCGCAACTTGGAGCTTGCGCGAGGTCGTCCGTATCTCTGCCGACACCCCCGCGAAAGCAGGGGTCCCGCTTCTTCCTTTCCTTGCGGTGTCGGGAAGAAGAAGAAGAAGCGGGATTCCCGCTTCCGCGGAAATGACGGGTTGGGGGTCAGTCCATGGTCACCACCAGTTTCCCGATCGCGGCGCGGGCGGCCATGTGGGCGATGGCGTCGCCGCCTTGCGCGAGCGGCCAGGTGCGGCTGATCTTCGGGGCAATCTTGCCTTCGTCCCAGAGGCGGAAGAGGGTCTGGATGTGCGCGGCGTTCGCCTCCGGGTCGCGGGCGGCGAAGGCGCCCCAGAAGACGCCGCAGACGTCGCAGCTCTTGAGCAGGGTCAGGTTGAGCGGAAGCCTGGGGATGCCGGCGGGGAAGCCGACGACCAGGTAGCGCCCTTCCCAGCCGATTGCGCGCAAGGCGGGCTCGGCATAGTCGCCGCCGACCGGATCGTAGATCAGGTCCGCGCCGGCGGGCCCCACCGCATCCTTGAAGAGCTGCGACAGCGCCTTGGAGCCGTCCTTGTCGAACGGGCCGCGCGGGTAGATCACCACGGCATCCGCCCCCGCCTCGCGCGCCGCCTGCGCCTTTTCCTCGGACGACACGGCGGCGACGACGCGGGCGCCGAACGCCTTTCCGAGCTCCACCGCCGCAAGCCCGACCCCGCCGGCCGCGCCGAGCACGAGCAGGGTCTGGCCTTCCTTGAGCTTGCCGCGGTCGAGCAAAGCGTGGATCGAGGTGGCGTAGGTCAGGATCAGCGCCGAGCCTTCCTCGAAGCTGCGCCCTTCGGGCAGCGGCAGCGCCATTGCGGCCTGCACCACCACCCTTTCGGACAGGCCGCCATGGCCGATCATGGCGATCAGCCGGTCGCCTTCGCTCCAGCCGGTGACGCCCTCGCCCACGGCCTCGACCACCCCGGCGATCTCGCCGCCGGGGGCGAAAGGCCGGGGCGGCTTGAACTGATATTTGTCCTCGATGATCAGCACGTCGGGATAGTTGATCGCGCAGGCCTTCACCCGGACGAGGAGCTGGCCCGGGCCGGCGACCGGGTCGGAGAGTTCGGCAAGCTCCAGACTCTCGGGACCGCCGGGTGCGCGCGACAGCAGGGCTTTCATTGGACATCCTCCGGTTCAGCAGGGCGGCGGCGCCCGGGGCCTTTCGACTAAAGCTCGGCGCGGCTCCGCACAATGGTTGCCTCCCCCGCCTTCCGTGACGGACGCGGAACGGAAGTACTCGCGCCCTCGTTCGGTGTTTATCACGTCGGGAGATGTTCATGCCCAGCCTCAACAGCGTCGTTGCCCTTACCCGGATCGGCTTTGCCTCACGCGGCGTGATGTACCTGATCATCGGCTATCTCGCCTTGCGCAGCGGGCGCACGGAGGACGGCGCGGGCGCGCTGCGCACGCTCGAAGGAGGATCGGGCGCGCTCCTGCTCTGGGTCATGGCGCTTGGCTTCTTCGCCTACGGTGTGTGGCGGCTGTCGGAAGCGGCGTTCGACACTGGCGGCCACGGCTCGGATGCGAAGGGCAAGGCGGCGCGCGCGGGCGGCGCGATCAGCGGGCTGGTGCATTTCGGCCTGGGCATCCTGGCGATCAAACTTGCCCTGGGAAGCGGTGGCGGGGGTGGCGACGGCGCGCGCAGCGGTGCCGCCAAGGCGCTCGAATGGCCATTCGGCGAGGTGGCGCTGTTTGTTGTCGCGGCGGGCCTGCTGCTCACCGGCGCGTTCCAGCTGATCAAGGCGTATAAGGGCGATTTCCTGCGGGACCTCGCGCCCAAGGCCTCCAGACGGCCGTGGGTGCAGTGGATGGGCCGGGCGGGCTATGCGGCGCGCGGCGTGGTGTTCCTGGTCATGGCCTGGTTCCTCTTCAAGGCGGGCCTGGAGTCGGACGCGGGTGAGGCGGGCGGCATGGGGGCGGCGCTGAGTGCCTTTCCCAAGACGGCGCGGCAGCTGGTCGCCTTCGGGCTGTTGCTGTTTGGCCTGTTCAGTCTGGTGGAAGCGCGCTTCCGCCGAATCAACGACCCGCGCCTGATCGACCGGCTGAAGGACGCAGCCGCCTAGGGCCGGGGCCTTATTGCGCGGCCTGCGGGAAGCGCGGCAGCTTGGCGATGTCCGCCTGCTCATGGCCGATGATCATTCGCGCTTTCAGATTCTTGGCGATGGCGTTGAAGCGGTCCATCGACGCGAGCGTGTCCGCGCGGTTGTCGTTGAAGCCGGGAACGCCGCGATTCCGGTAGTTTTCGGCGAAGTGATAGAGGTCGCCGGTGAGCAGGAGGTTGCCGGTGCGGGGCAATTTGACCAGCAGCGAATGGTGGCCTGCCGTGTGGCCCGGCGTGTCGAGGATGACCACGCTGCCGTCGCCGAACACGTCACGGTCGCCGGCAAGCGCCTCGACCTTGGCGCCACCCTTGATCCACGGCGCGAAGCGGGCGGCCGCCTCGCCCTTCTTGCTGAACTCGTAATCCTCGGCGCCGATCAGCAGCGTGGCCTTGGGGAAGTCCGGAAGCTGGCCGATATGGTCGAAATGGGCGTGGCTGATGCCGACGAAGTTCACCCGATCGGGGGCCACGCCGATCTGGCGGAGTTGGTCGACGATTTTGGTGCGCACCGATGTGGTGAAGGGGCCGCTGGTGGCGCTGGTGCCCGCCAGCTCGCCGGGCAGGCCGGCATCCCAGAGCAGGTAATTCTCGCCGTGGCGGATCAGGTAGCAACTGTCGGTTAGCGTCTTCTTCTGGCCGGCGTAGAGGTAGGTGTCGGAGAAGACGTCGAGATCGGACACCGCCACCGTGCCGCAATCGAGCCGCCACAATTGCATCTGCGCGGGGGCGGCGGCTGCGGACGGCGGAGCGGCCTGCATGCCGGTGAGGGCGAGAAAGGCCGTCGCGGCCAGTGCCAGATGCTTCATGCCCGTGTCTCCCCTTTTGCCGGTGCGGCGAGTTTCAGCTTTCGTAGCGCGCCGTAGTCTTCGCCGCCACTTCCTCGGCGGTGACGCCGGGCGCAAGTTCGACGAGGCGGAACGGGCTTGTGTGATCGGGCCGCTGGAAGACGGCGAGATCGGTGACAATCATGTCCACCACGTTCTTGCCGGTCAGCGGCAGGGTGCAGGCGGGGATGAACTTGGCGTCGCCGCTCTTGGAATTGTGCTCCATCACGACGATGATCTTCTTGACCCCGGCGACGAGGTCCATGGCGCCGCCCATGCCCTTCACCATCTTGCCCGGGATCATCCAGTTGGCGATGTCGCCGCCTTCCGAAACCTCCATCGCGCCGAGCACGGTCAGGTCGATATGCCCGCCGCGGATCATCGCGAAGCTGTCGGACGAGGAGAAGTAGCTGGACGAGGGAAGCTGGCTGATCGTCTGCTTCCCCGCATTGATCAGGTCGGCATCCTCCTCCCCCTCATAAGGGAACGGTCCGATGCCGAGCATGCCGTTTTCCGACTGAAGCGTCACCTCCATCCCGTCCGGAATGTTGTTCGCCACCAGGGTCGGAATGCCGATGCCGAGGTTGACGTAATAGCCGTCCTGCAGCTCCTGCGCCGCGCGCGCGGCCATCTGATTGCGATCCCAAGGCATTAGCGGAGGTCTCCCCGGCGGTAAAATCCATCGAAAGGTAATTTGCGGGATGCAAGATTATCAGGCTTTCCCACCCGAAGAATCATGCATGCCGACTTGCGGGCAAGCCGCTTCTCCAGATCCCAATCGCTGAAGATGCCTGAGGCCGTCGCAGGATCGGCCGCCGAAGCCAAGGCAGCTTCAGCGAGGAAGCTGGATCCAAGCTGTAGTCGGGCGGAGGCGAAGAGGGTCGCGCCTGTTCTCCCCACTTCGGCTGCGATGCGCCGCTTCCGTGTCGAGATAGCCGGCGTGTCCCACCCTAGAGGATCTTTACCCAACAGGATTTCAGGCGGCACCTGCGAACGGATCGCTCCGACCAAGACCGACTTGAACTGAGGCTCGTACGCGGTCTGCGCAGCCAGGAAGTGGCGATTATAGATGGCACAGGCGGGGAGAAGCCCAATACGCCGAAATTCCGCAACAACGGCAGGATCATCGAATGCGCCTGTTTCGATCTGCTCGCTTAGCAGAAACGTCCGACCGCCGACTCTGTACGCGAATTCATTGGAATCGCGCGCCAACGGGCCCACCCTATCCGGCGCCGCGGATACTGCCCCGGCCGATGAGAGCGCGATCGCCGTCAGAAGGAACAGCGAGGCTGACTTCACGCAGCCTCCCGAGCCCGAACGGTGCGGAATTCGATCTTCTTTTCGTAGGGGGCACCCAGGATCATGCGTTTTACGTAGATGCTGGGCAGGTGGACCGAGTCGGGCTCCAGAGTGCCGACGGGGACGATCTCCTCCACTTCGGCGACGCAGACCTTGGCGGCGCCCGCCATCGGCTGGTTGAAGTTGCGGGCAGTCTTGCGGAAGACGAGGTTGCCGGCTTCGTCGGCCTTCCAGCCCTTCACGATCGACAGATCGGCGCGGATGCCGCGCTCGAGGATGAAGGTCTCGCCGTCGAACTCCTTATGCTCCTTGCCCCCGGCGACGATCGTGCCGACGCCGGTCTTGGTGTAGAAGCCCGGGATGCCCGCGCCGCCCGCCCGGCAGCGCTCGGCGAGGGTGCCCTGGGGGCAGAATTCGACCTCGAGCTCGCCGGCCAGATATTGCCGCTCGAACTCCTTGTTCTCGCCCACATAGGAGCTGATCATCTTGCCGATCTGGCGGGTGCGGAGCAGCTTGCCCAAGCCTTCATTGTCGATGCCGGCATTGTTGGACACCACCGTCAAATTCTTGACGCCGCTGTCGCGGATCGCGTCGATCAGCCGTTCCGGGATGCCGCACAGGCCGAAGCCGCCGGCGCAGATCGTCATGCCGTCGAACAGCAGCCCATCGAGCGCCGCCGCCGCATCGGGATAGGTTTTCCGCATCACCGCTCCTCAAGAAAGTCGAAGCGGCGATAGAGGGCGGAGCCGAGTCAGGTCAAGGAAAGCTGAACAAGCCTTCAACTTGGCTTCAGAAGGGCGCCGGTATCTCCCAGCTCAGGCTGACGGCGACCGGCCGTTCCTCGCCGTCTTCGGACCAGCGGACGTTCCAATAAGGCAAACCGGGGCCGCTCGGCATCACCGCCGCCCTCCACTCGCCTTTGGCATCGCCGGGGTGGACTATGAAGATTTTGGTAAGCGGCAGTGCGGCGAGCACCGTCCGAGCGCCTGGGGCACAGGCGGGCGGCACGTCACCGCTTTGGCAGGTGACTTCGAACGACAGCGGTTCAATGGCTGCTGCGGCGGTGCGCAGGGCAGCGAACCTGCGCAGCGCGGCCAAGCCCTCGTCGAACCGGTGGAAGGGCTGGAGATGGGCGAAGAAGCCGCCTGCGCGCAATGCGGCGCGAGCGCGACTTCGACCTCCGCCACCTGCGGTGCCGCAGCCGGAGCGGGCTGCTCCGGAACGTATCGCCGCTCACGCCGGCAGGTGCCATCGCGGTAGATGGCGGGCTCTGTGTACACCGTAGCTGGTCGCCGTCCGGTGACGGGCGTTTCCCCCGCCGAAGCCGCCGTCGGCAAAAGAGCGGCGCCGACAAGGAGCGCAGGAACGATGATCGAAGCAAATGCGCGCATGGCGGCCTCCGCCGCGACCATGCGCGCCCTTGCCGCTTTTGGCTAGCTGTTGAGCTTCGCCAGAACGCCCTGGAGCTGCATGGCGTTGGACATGTCGCCTTCGACCTTCAGCTTGCCCATCATGAAGGCGGTCATGCCGTCGAGCTTGCCGTCGCGCATCGCTTCCCAATCGGCCCAGTCGATCTTGATGGTGGTGTCGGCGGCGCCGTCTTCCTCGGTCGCCTGGTTGGCGACGCCATCGAGCATGACAATGCCCTCGCTGCCGAAGTCGAGCTTGACGCGCTTGCCGGGGAGCCAGGCGGACTTCTCGTTCAGGGCAGCGGCCATCTCGCTCTTGTTCATCGTCGATCTCCCGAAAGATTGTGGCGCACACCTACTTTCCGGCCCCGGCGGGTTCAAGCGGGTTTACAGGGGTGTCAGCAAGGGCTCGGCTTTTCACAACCGCCGAAGGAGGCTAGGCGCGGCGCCATGACCAGCACACGCACCGGCGGCCGAATCCTTGTCGACAACCTCCTGGCGCAGGGCTGCGACCGAATCTTCACCGTGCCCGGCGAAAGCTTCCTGGCGGTGCTCGACGCGCTGCACGACAGCCCGGAGGTGGACCTGGTTGTCTGCCGGCAGGAAGGCGGCGTGTCCTTCATGGCGGAGGCCGACGGCAAGATGACCGGACGGCCCGGCGTCGCCTTCGTGACGCGGGGACCCGGCGCGACCAACGCCAGCATCGGCGTCCATGTCGCCTTCCAGGATTCCACCCCGATGATCCTGTTCATCGGCGACGTCGCGCGCGGCGACCGCGACCGGGAAGGCTTCCAGGAAATCGACTTCGGCGCGATGTTCGGGCCGCTCGCCAAGTGGGCGGCGCGGATCGACGACGCGGCCCGCATCCCCGAATATGTCGCCCGCGCTTACGCCACCGCAATGTCGGGACGTCCGGGGCCGGTGGTGCTTGCGCTGCCCGAGGACATGCTTGGCGAGGAAGTGGAGGCGGTCGATCGCCCAAAGGTGGCGCCGCCGGTGCAGCCGGCGGATCCGATGGCGGTCTCCACGCTGATGTCGCTGCTGGGCGACGCCTGCTCGCCGGTTGCGATCGTTGGCGGTGCGGGTTGGGACGGGGCCGCGTCCCACCATTTCACCGCCTGGGCCGGGCGGGTCGGGATACCTGTGGCCGCGGCCTTCCGCCGCCAGGATGCGGTGCCGAACGACTCCGCGGTTTACGCCGGCAATCTCGGCTACGGTCCCAACCCGAAGCTGCTCGAGCGGGTGCGCAATGCGGATTTGCTGCTTGTCGTCGGCCCGCGGCTGGGCGAGGCGACGACCGACGGCTATACGCTGATCACCCCCGACCATCCGGGCCAGACCCTGGTCCACGTCCACCCCGATCCGAACGAACTCAACCGCGTCTACAAGACCTGCCTGCCGATCTGCGCCGACATGCGCGAGTTCGCGGAGCTGGTGGAGAGCTGGGAGGACGAGGTCATCCACTTCGATGCGGGTGCCGAGGCGCACGCCGAGTGGCTGGAATGGTCGACGCCCCAGCCGCGCGAAGCGGCGCTCGACCTCGGCCCTTGCGTCACCGCCCTGCGCGAGGCGCTCCCCGCCGACGCGATCGTCTGCAACGGCGCGGGCAATTTCTCCGGCTGGTTCCACCGTTATTGGCACTACGCCGCCCTTCCCTGCCAGCTTGCCCCCACCAACGGGGCGATGGGCTATGGCCTCCCCGCAGGCGTGGCGGCGGCGATCCGCTTTCCGGAGCGGCAAGTGCTGGTGCCGTCGGGCGATGGCGATTTCCTGATGAACGGGCAGGAGCTGGCAACGGCGGTGCGCTACGGCGCGTCTTTGCTCGTGCTGGTGATCGACAACGGCAGCTACGGCACGATCCGGATGCACCAGGAGCGCGATTATCCCGAGCGGATCAGCGGTACCGAGCTCGCCAACCCCGATTTTGCCGCTCTTGCCCGCGCCTTTGGCGCCTGGGCGGAGACGGTGGAGCGGACGGAGGATTTCGCACCCGCCGTCGCTCGCGCGATGGGTGAGAAAGGCGTGCGCCTTCTCCACCTCAAGACCGACGTGGAGCAGATCACCAACGCCACGACCATTTCGAAATTACGGGAGCGCAGCCGCGCGAGGTGACGCGCGGCGCGCTCCCGTTTCCCTTACTTTTTCTTTTTGGAAGCCGCCGGCTTGGAAGCAACCCGCTTGGTCTTGCCCGCGCCGGGGCCTGCGCCGAGATCCGTTCCGGCCGTTGGATTGATGCTCGCATCGGACGCGGTCCGCGCGGCAGCCGCCGTTGCGTCCTTGCGCTCCCGCGACGAGAGCTTGACCGACGCGGTGCCGTCGCCGCCGTCGATCGCCGCGGCGGCCTCCATGACGTCCAGCCGCTCCCATTCCTCGCCGCTGTTCCAGGGGCCGAGCATGTCGCCCTCCCCTTGCGAGGCATTGACGTAGAGGCTCGCATATTCCGGCTCGCCCGGAAGCTTGCCGACCGGGAAATTGTTCTCGATCGCGTAAAGCGCTTTTTCGAACGACTTCTGGTGGGCGATCTCGCGCGTCATCAGGAACTTCAAGGCATCCTTCACGCCGGGATCGTCGGTGACGTTGATCAGCCGCTCATAGACGATCTTGGCGCGCGCTTCGGCGGCGATGTTGGAACGCAGGTCCACCGTCGGCTCGCCGCGGCTGTCGACATAATGGCCGTTGAACGGCACGCCGGACGAATTCACCAGCGCCGGGCCGCCGCCGTAAAGGAGCGACTCGGTGTGGCTGATGCCGCCGGCATTGATTTCGCGGTAGAGCTCCGCTTCGGAGAGGCTGCCTTCCGACATCTTCGCCTTCGCGCCCTTGTTGAGCATGACGACGATCGAGCCGATGATCTCGAGGTGGCTCAATTCCTCGGTTGCGATGTCGAGCAGCAGGTCCTTGCGGCCGGGATCGTCCTCGGCCAAGCCCTGGGTGAAGTAGCGCATCGCCGCGGCGAGCTCCCCATCGGGGCCGCCGAACTGCTCGAGCATGAAGGTGCCGAGCACCGGGTTGGGCTCGGAAACACGGACGGTATATTGAAGCTTCTTGTTGTGGACGAACATCGTCGCACCTCCAGTGGATGAGGTGATGGCAAGCGAACGGAGAGGCTGAGTTCCCGTTCGTGAAAGTACGGCAGGTGGTTAGGGCCCGGGCGGCTATCCTGCCGGCCGGGCCCGCATCCGCTTAGAGCTTGTTGATGACGCCCTTGACCGCGCCCTTGAGCTCCTGGCCCGAGCCCTTGAGGCGCTGCGCATCGCCTTCTTCGCGCGTCTCGGCGTCGGGGCTGGCCTGCTTCACGCCGCCCACGGTCTTGTTGGCTGCGCCCTTCAGCTTGTCGGTGAATTCGCCCATGATCGTAACTCCTTGCATCCCGCCGGCACCCGGGATCGGCGCCGCTACAGTTGCAAGGGTAACGAGGCGATCAAGCGGCGGGTTCCCCCCCCCAGAGACGGGCACGGCCTCCTTGTGTCCTGCGCCGCGATGAGGGAAGCTGCGCTACCGCTCGAAGCAGGCAGAGGCGGGCACCGAAGGCATATTGCCCACCCAAATGAGCGGGAGGACCACACATTGAGGCCCGGAAGCGTATTTGCCCTGTTTCTGCTCGGCCTATGCGCGGCAGCGCCTTCATATGCACTGAGCTCCGCTACGAAGAGCATTCCCATTCCCGGAACGCCGCTCGAGAAGCACGAGATCAAGGATAAGCTCGGCCGAACCGTCACCTACTACGTGAATCGCCCGGCGACTCGTAAACCGTTGCTGCTGATGATCCAGGGTTCCGGCTGTAAGCGCGTTCTCGCTGGTGCCGGCGGGGCAACTTACTCTACCCTCTTCAACCTGCTGCCCTTTGCAGCGGAACAGCGCTTCACCGTTGTAGCGGTAGAGAAACCGTTCTCCGGAACCGCTCCTGACGGAGCCGCCGGTACGGCTCGCGAGTGTAGCACCGAATTCAACGAGGACTTCACCGCGGCGACGTGGCTGGCGGCACTGCAGGCCAGCCTCGACGACGCGCGCCGCCTGCCTTGGGTGGATCGGCAGCGAACGCTTGTGTTCGGCATGTCGGAGGGTGCGGTGATGGCGGCGCTTTTGGCAGGGCAGGACGAAAGGATCACGGACGTGATCTCGGTAGGAGGATCGGGCACGACCCAGTTGTTCGACTTCATCGCTTCTGCCTATCAGCGTTGCTTCAACCGATCGAAATGCCTGGAGGATGTCGAGGCACAGGCTCGGGCGATCGCCGCCGCTCCGCAAAGCTCAACGCTTTTCGCGTGGGGACACCCTTATAAGAGGTGGAGTTCGTTCTTCCGAATCGATCCAGGGGCGTCCCTTCTGAGGAGCACGGCTCGCATATATATTGCCTTCGGTACTGCGGACGCGAGCGTGCCTGCCTTGTCGCAGGAACTCACAGTCGCTCGGCTGCTGAGCGCCGGCCGCGATGTGACGGTGAGCAGAATACCCGATGCGGGACACGGCCTCACGTCGCCGGACCAGCCCAGCATGACCGAGATCGACCAGCAATACCGCCGCGCCTTAGCCTGGTTCTGGCAGGTGCCTCTCAAGGGCGGGGCTGCCCACTGACTGCTCTCACAGCCCGAATGGGTAGGTTTCGTCCTCGCCGGGGAGTTGTTCGCCGGGGAGCGGCGTCACTGCGCCCGTTTCGTCGAACCACACCCACGCGTCGTACTGGCCGGGCAAGGTCGCCTCGGCATAATGGCTCCAGCGCTCCGTCTGCGGGCGGTAGATGACGCCGATGAAGCGCTCCAGCCGCGGCTCGGCGAGGGCTTCCGCCACGGCTGCGTTCACGCCGTGCCTGAGGTCGAGCAGGAAGCGCGGCACGCCGCTGTCGTGGCAGAGCCGCTCGTAGCTGCCGGCGAGCGAGGGGCGGACGTCCATCACTTCCATCGGCTCGTCCCAATTGTCCGCCGCCGCCACCGTGCCGCTGTGGGTGCCGAAGCCGATCAGGCGCGCGGCGTCGCCGAACTTCTCCTTGGTGAGCTGGCCGATATTCAGCTCCTTGCGGACCTGACCCATCTCGGTGTGCGCGGCATTGCCGATGTGGCTGTTGTGGGCCCAGACGACCGCTTTCGCATCCGGCCCCTTGGCGTCGAGGAGCTGGCAGAGCGTTTCGAACATGTGGGTGTCGCGCAGATTCCAGCTCTCCGCGGAACCCTGGTACATGGCGCGATAATATTGCTCGGCATTGCGGATCAGGCGGGCGTTGGCGGCGGCGTCGAGCCAGTCCTCGCACTCCTCGCCCATGCAGTCCATGCGCCGCGCCATCAGCTCGCGAAGCATCTCGATCGCGCCGACTTCGCAGCGGCCATAGCCTTCGGAGAGCGCCATCCGGCCGTAGGCGGCGGGATCCTCGCGCCAGGGTTGAAGGCAGCCGTAACGCTCACGCGCCAGCTTGGCGGCCTCCGGGTCCGCTTCGTCGAGGAAGTCGATCACGGCGCGGATCGAGCCGGAGAGGTTGTACAGGTCGAGACCGTAGAAGCCGGCCATGTCGCCCAGCTCCCGCCCTTCATTGTGACGGCGGAGCCAGCGGACGAAGGCATCGACCTCGTGGTTGCGCCACATCCAGGTTGGGAAGCGCTTGAACGCCTCCTCCTCATCGCCGTCGCGGCGCGGGCGGTGGCGGACGTAGCGGTCGATACTCGCCGCATCCGGCCAGTCCGCCTCCACCGCGACGATGTTGAAACCGTGCTCGGTGATAAGGCGCTGGGTGATGGCGGCGCGGGCGCGGTAGAATTCCGAGGTGCCGTGGCTCGCCTCGCCGAGCAGAACCACGCGCGCGTCGGCGAAGCGGTCGAACCAATCGCCGAAGGCGGGGTCCTCGACGTCGGGCAGCGGCTCGGCCGCTTCCCGGATCAGTTCGGCGGGGGTGCGCGGGTCGGCGCGCTCGCCCGCTTCCGTCCAGGCGTGGGCGCCGATCAGCGGGACGAAGCGCACCTCGCCGACTTCCTCCTGCTCATATTCGTCGTGGCCGGCGCGGGTGATCTTGAGCAGGGTTTGCACTTCGTTCGGCTCACCCACCGGCATCACCAGCCGCCCGCCGATCTCAAGCTGTTCGAGCAGCGCGTCGGGGACATGGCTCCCGGCCGCGGAGACGATGATCGCGTCGAACGGCCCTTTGTCCTCAAAGCCGCGTGTGCCGTCGCCTTCGTAGATAGAGACGTTCTCATAGCCGAGCCGCTCCATCCGCTCGCCGGCGAGCTTTGCGAGCGGGAGGTGGCGCTCGATGGCGATCACTTCGTCGGCGATCTGCGAGAGCACGGCCGCCGCGTAGCCGGAGCCGGCGCCGACCTCGAGCACGACATCCATGGGCGCAAGTTCGGCCGCCTCGATCATCAGCGCGACGATGTAGGGCTGCGACACCGTCTGCCCGGCTTCGATCGGCAACGGATGGTCGTGGTAGGCGGAGGCGCCCTGCCCCTCCGGCACGAACTCCTCGCGGGGCACGGCGCGAAATGCATCCAGGATTGTGGGATCCGCGATGCCGCGCGCCGCGATCTGCCGCTCCACCATCGTCTCGCGCTGGGTTGCAAAGTCTGTCAAGGCGCCTCCTCTCAGCATCGAAAAACTTGCAGGCGGGAGGAAGGATGCACGAGCGGATCGTCGGCCTCTACGAACGGAATGCCGCAGCGTTCGACCGGATGCGCGGACGCCACCTGTTCGAGAAACCGTGGCTCGATCGCTTCGCCGCCGCCCTGCCGCCGGGCGGCTCGATCCTGGACATCGGCTGCGGCATGGGGGAGCCGATCGCCGCTTACCTGATCGGTCTCGGCTTCCGAGTCGCCGGCTATGACAGCGCGCCGTCGATGATCGCGTTCTGCCGGGAGCGGTTCCCAGGAGGCGAGTGGATCGTCGGCGACATGCGCGCGCTCGACCTCGGGCGGACGTTCGACGGCCTCCTCGCCTGGCACAGCAGCTTTCACCTTTCGCAGGACGACCAGCGCGCGCTCTTTCCCCGCTTCGCTGCGCACACAAGGCCCGGCGGGTACCTCATGTTCACCAGCGGCGACGAGGAAGGCGTGCGGATCGGAGAGTGGGTCGGCGAGCCGCTCTACCATTCCAGCCTCGCGCCCGGGGAATATCGCGGATTGCTGGAAACGAACGGCTTCGATGTCGTCCATCACGACCCTCGTGATCCCGAGTGCGGCGATGCGACCGTGTGGCTGGCGCGAAAGCGCTAGGCTGACAAGTCCTCCAGCCGAATGCCGGCTATGCTTTTGAAGTCGCGGAGGTTGAGCGTTGCGACGGTGGCCCGTACTGAGAGCGCCTGCGCTGCAATCATTCGATCGACGATTTTCGAGCGCGAAAAGCCCAGCTCTTGGACGATCTTCCCAGAGCGCGCCGCTTCAGGAGCGCCGAACGGCAGAACGCGCAGCAGCTCGATCATCGTGTCCACGCCCTCGCGGCGGGTGACCCGGCCCGGCCGCGCGTCCGCCACTCCGCCTTCAAGTTCCACGACCGTGAGCACAGACACGATAGGCAGCCGCTCCAACGCAGCGATCCGGGTACTTACAGGCCGCGGCGCCTTGGGAAGATGATCTTCTCCCGCTTCTGAACGCCGCCAGGCGGAGGACCGATCTCCCGGAGGCGCCGCACGAGCTCAGCGGGCGTCACCTTATCCTTTGGTGCGATCGTCAGGAGATCGCCCGTGCGGCTGATGACGACCTCGATATCCGGGTCAAAGGCGACCTCCTTGGGCATCCTGACCGCCACGCTGTTTCCGCTTTTGAAGGTCTTGCCAACTACGCCCATTGCCGCCTCACCTGCCAAGCCGACGTAACTAAGCGTATCTACGCCTCAGATCAAACCGGCCAGCGGGCTCGACGGATCGGCGTAGCGGCGCTTGCCCATTCGGCCGGCGCGGTAGGCGAGGCGGCCGGATTCGACCGCCATGCGCATGGCGCTTGCCATCATGATCGGGTCCTTGGCTTCGGCAATGGCGGTGTTCATGAGCACACCGTCACAGCCGAGCTCCATCGCCACGGCCGCGTCGGACGCGGTGCCAACGCCGGCATCGACCAGCACCGGCACGGCCGAATTCTCGACCATGATGCGGATCATGACTTCGTTCTGCAGCCCGAGGCCGGAACCGATCGGAGCCCCCAGCGGCATGATCGCCACCGCGCCGGCATTCTCCAGCCGCTTGGCTGCAATGGGATCGTCGGCGCAATAGACCATCGGCTCGAAACCCTCCTTGGAGAGGATCTCGCAGGCGCGCAGGGTTTCGAGCATGTCGGGATAGAGCGTCTTCGCCTCGCCCAGCACTTCGAGCTTCACCAGGGTCCAGCCGCCCGCCTCGCGCGCTAGGCGCAGGGTGCGGATCGCCTCCTCGGCATTGAAGCAGCCGGCGGTGTTGGGAAGGTAGACGATCTTCTTGGGATCGATGAAGTCGGTCAGCATCGGTTGGTTCGGGTCGGCGATGTTCACCCGCCGCACCGCCACGGTGACGATCTCGGCGCCGGAGGCTTCCACGGCGGCGGCGTTCTGCTCGAAGCTCTTATACTTGCCGGTGCCGACGATCAGCCGCGAGCGGAACGTACGCCCCGCCACCGTCCAGCTATCGTCATCTATCTGGGTGATCGCGTTCACTGACTTGTCCTTCAACCGCCGCCGACGAAGGTGACGATCTCGTAATCGTCGCCGTCCTCGACCTTTACGTCGCGGAGCGTCGAGCGCGGCACGATCTCCAGGTTGCGCTCGACCGCCACCCGGGTCGGCTCAAGCCCGAGCTCCAGCGCGAGATCGGCAACGCTGATCCCCGCCGGCACCCGCCGGTGCTGGCCGTTGACGCTGATCGAGAGTGTGTCTTCCATCTGCCGCCTTTGCGCCGCTGCCTTATCCGCCATATAGGGAGGCCCCATGGCGACGCTACCCACCATCTATGTGCTGAACGGCCCCAATCTCAACCTGCTCGGCACGCGCGAGCCGGAGATTTACGGGGCGGACACGCTCGACGACATCGCCGGCCGCCTCGAAGACCGCGCGCTCGAACTCGGCGTCACCGTCGACGTCCGCCAGTCGAACCACGAGGGCCATCTGATCGACTGGCTGCACGAGGCGCAGGCGGAGGGCGCGAAGGCCGTGATCCTCAACGCCGGCGGCTTCACCCACACCTCCGTTGCGCTGCATGATGCGATCAAGGCGGTGACCACGCCGGTGATCGAGGTGCACCTTTCCAACCCCCACGCCCGCGAAGGCTTCCGCCACCGGAGCCTGATCGCCAAGGCAGCGCGGGGAACAATCGCCGGCTTCGGGGCGCTCAGTTACGAGCTTGCTCTGGACGCGGCGGCGCGTCTCTGACATTTCGCGCCCCACACATTGTATCGCGCCCAACAGGGAAAAGAGGGTCCTTTCATGACCGATGACAATCGCAGCAGCCCCGAAGGGGGCATGCGCGTCGACGCCGAGCTGGTGCGCCAGCTGGCCGAGCTCCTCAACACCAACCACCTCACCGAGATCGAGGTGGAGGATGGCGAGCGCCGTATATCGGTGAAGCGCCAGATCACCGCCGCCGCCCCGGCGTCGTTCGCAGCGCCGGCACCTGCCGCTACCCCCGCCGCGGCTGCTCCCGCCGCAGCCCCTGCGCCCGCCGCCGAAGTGCCGCCCGCCGCCAATCCCGGCACGGTGAAGTCGCCGATGGTCGGCACCGTCTACCTTTCCGGCGAACCGGGCGCGAAAGCCTTTGTTTCCCCGGGCCAGGCGGTTCGCGAGGGCGAAACGCTGGTGATCGTCGAGGCGATGAAGGTGATGAACCCGATCGTCGCGCCGCGCGCCGGCACCGTCACCCAGGTGCTCGTCCAGGATGCGCAGCCCGTCGAGTTCGACCAGCCGCTGGTGATCGTCGAATAATGCCGATCGGGAAGGTCCTCATCGCCAACCGGGGCGAGATCGCCCTCCGCATCCACCGCGCCTGCCACGAAATGGGCATCAAGACGGTGGCGGTGCATTCCACGGCCGATGCCGACGCGATGCACGTCCGGCTCGCCGACGAGGCGATCTGCATCGGGCCACCGGCGGCGTCGGACAGCTACCTCAACATCCCCAACATCATCTCGGCCGCCGAGATCAGCCACGCCGACGCCATCCACCCGGGCTACGGCTTCCTGTCCGAAAATGCGCGCTTCGCCGAGATCGTCGAAAGCCACGGCATCATCTGGATCGGCCCCAAGCCCGAGCATATCCGGATCATGGGCGACAAGATCGAGGCCAAGCGCACCGCGGCGGCACTCGGCCTGCCCCTCGTTCCCGGCTCCGATGGTCCGATCGAAAGCTTCGCGGAAGCCAAAGCTGTGGCTGCCGACACGGGCTACCCGGTCATCGTCAAGGCCGCTTCCGGTGGCGGCGGGCGCGGGATGAAAGTCGTGACCTCCGAGGACCAGCTTGAGGCTCTGATCGCCCAGGCCGGCTCCGAAGCCAAAGCCGCGTTCGGCGACGCCACCGTCTACATCGAAAAGTATCTCGGCGATCCGCGCCACATCGAATTCCAGGTGTTCGGCGACGGCCGCGGGAATGCAATCCACCTCGGCGAACGCGATTGCTCGCTTCAGCGCCGCCACCAGAAGGTGCTCGAGGAGGCCCCCTCCCCCGTCATCACCGCCGAGGAACGGGCTCGGATGGGCGGGGTCGTTTCCAAGGCGATGTCGGACATGGGCTATCGCGGCGCCGGCACCGTCGAGTTCCTTTACGAGAACGGCGAATTCTACTTCATCGAAATGAACACCCGCCTTCAGGTCGAGCATCCGGTGACCGAGATGATCACCGGCATCGACCTGGTGCGCGAGCAGATCCGGATCGCCGCGGGTGAGGACCTGACCTGCACCCAGGAGCAGGTCCAGTTCCGCGGCCACGCCATCGAATGCCGGATCAACGCCGAGGACCCGCGCACCTTCATGCCATCGCCGGGCACGGTGAAGGCGTACCTCGCACCGGGCGGCATGCACGTCCGCGTCGATAGCGGCCTCTACGGCGGCTACAAGGTGCCACCTTATTACGACAGCATGATCGCCAAGCTGATCGTCTACGGCACCACCCGCGAGCGCTGCATCATGCGCCTTCGCCGGGCGCTCGAGGAATATGTGATCGAGGGGATGAAGACCACCATCCCGCTCCACCAGAAGCTGATCAACGACCCCGAGTTCCTCGCCGGCGATTATACGATCAAGTGGCTCGAGGAATGGCTTGCCCGGGATGAGGAGCCGGCATGAAGGCGACCATCTACCACAACGGCAAGTGCGGCACGTCGCGCAAGACGCTGGAGATCCTCCAGGTCGAGGGCGCCGACGTCACGGTGGTCGAATACCTCAAGACGCCGCCGTCCAAGGAGGAGCTGCGCCGCCTCTACACCCGCGCCGGCCTCACCGCTCGTGAAGGGCTGCGCGCCAAGGAGCCGCTCGCCCGCGACCTCGATCTGGTCGACGGCGCGGTCAGCGAGGAGGCGATCCTCGACGCCATGGTCGCCAACCCGGTGCTGATCGAGCGCCCGCTGGTCGAGACCGAGAAGGGCGTCCGCCTCTGCCGCCCCCGGGAAAAGGTCCGCGAAATCCTCTGACTCGCCGCGCCTTATAGCGCCCGGTGTTAAGCGCTCCTTAGACAAGTTGCTTCATCCCGCTCGGCACATCGAGCAGGGGAAAGCATAATGGTAAGCGTCATCGGCGGGTTCAAGGCAGGATCCGAGTTTCTGGTCAACACCACGTCCGGCTCTGCTCGGATACCCGATCTGGCGGCGCTCGCATCCGGCGGGTTCGTTGCCGTCTACCAATTGGGCTACTCCACGGCCGTGGGCCAGCGCTTCACCGCCTCCGGTGTCAAGATCGGGCCCGAATTCATTGTCGGCGCAAGCCGCGAAGAACCTTCCGTGACCGCGCTCGCCGGCGGTGGCTTCGTCGTCGCCTGGATCCGCAGCGAGGATTATGCGGTCGTCGCCCAGCGCTTCGGCGACAATGGCGCGAAGGTCGGAGACCTCCTCGTCGTTGCTCCCCCAAGCGACACCTACCGCTTCGCGCCCGCCATCTCGACGATTGCCTCGGGCGCGATCGTTGTCGGCTGGTCACAAGATGACCCACTGGGCAGTTTCAACGCGTATCTTCAGGCCTTCGACACCGCCTGGGCGCCGCTTGACGAGCCTCTCCTGGTCAATTCGGTGGTGTTGGGCTCGCAATACCGGCCAATTATCGCTCCGCTCGACGGCGGCGGTTTTGCGGTGCAATGGCGCGACAACGGCTCGAGCAGCACCAACTTCGAGGGCGACGCCGATATCCAGCTGTTCAATGCCGCAGGCCAGCCCCTGGGCAGGCCGTTCAGTGCCGACGCCGATACCGCCGGCGATCAAAGCCTCGGTCATATCGCGCCGCTGCCGGGCGGTGGCTTCGTCTCGGTCTGGCCGCGCTCGTTTTTCGACGCCACCGTCACCACCGTATATTCGATTGAGGCGCAGATTTTCGACGCTTCCGGCGCGCGGGTCGGCGCGGAAATCCTGGTCAGCCCTGCAGCGACCGGCCACAAGCTCACGCCCACCGTGCTTCCGCTCAGCGGCGGCTTTTTCCTGATTGCCTGGGCCGACGGAAGCGCCGCCGGCGGCGACGGCAGCGGCTACGGCCTGAAGGCGCAGATGTTCGATGCCGCCGGCGTCAAGGTCGGCGCCGAGTTCCTGGTCAACGAAAGCACCGCCGGTTACCAGTTGCGCCCCTCCGCGACCATGCTCCCTTCGGGCGGCTTCGCGATCTCGTGGAACGACGACACCGGCAGCAGCTCGGGCGTTCCGAAAGTGAAAGCCCGAATCTTCGAGCCCAATGCCGCCCCTCACGCCGATACCCTGGCCACCGGCGAAGCCTCCTCGCTCAGCGGCAACCTCTTTGCCGACAATGGCGGCGGCGCGGACAGCGGAACGCCGCAAATTGCCGGGATCAACGGCCTGTCCGCCTCGGTTGGGCAAACCCTGACCCTCGCGTCCGGCGCCCTCCTTACCGTCCAGGCAGACGGCAGCTTCGTCTACGACCCCAACGGCCAGCACACTTCGCTTGCCGCCTTCGGATCGGGCGCGGTCAACACCAGCGCGGTTGAAACCTTCACCTACACCCTGACCAGCGGCCTCACCGCCAGCGTGACCCTAACCGTGCGCGGCGAGGCTTCGGCAGGCGACATGATGCACGGCGACCTCGCCGACAATCTTATCCAGGGAACGGCGGGCGCGGACTTGCTCCTGCTCGACGACGGCGGCACCGACACCGCTTCTGGCGGGGATGGCAACGACCGCTTCTATCTGGGCGCCGCTTTCGACGCGGACGACCGCCTCACCGGCGGCGCCGGCGAGGACAGCTTGATCCTGTCCGGCAATCTGGCGGTGACCTTTGATGCGGGGACGATCTCGGGCATTGAGCGGATCCGCCTGCTCGGCGGGGGCGCCAACAGCTTCCACTTGACCACCCACGACGGGAATATCGCTGGGGGAGAGCGGCTGCTGGTCGATGCGCGGGATCTCGTGGCTGGGGAAAGCCTGATCTTCAACGGCTCGGCCGAGCTCGACGGAAGCTTCCAGCTCTTTGGTGGCGCGGGCGACGACATCCTCGCTGGGGGTGCCCGGAACGACGAACTCAGCGGCGGCGCCGGCGCCGACCGATTGTATGGAATGGCGGGAGACGACCGGATCGAAGGCGGCGGCGGCGCAGACCGGCTCAACGGCGGCTATGGCGCCGATCGCTTTGTGTACACTTCCGTTTCCGACTCCACGTCGCTCGGTTTCGACACGAACGAAGGCTTCGACCCCCACAGCGACCGGATCGACCTGCCGGGCAGCGTCGCCGCGTGGAACGGCTTTCTTAAAACAGGCTCGCTGTCCGGCAGCACCTTCGACGCTGACCTCGCCGCAGCCGTCGATGCCAGGCTTTCCGCAGGCGGCGCGATGCTGTTCCGCGCCGACGCCGGCGACTATGCCGGCCGCACCTTCCTGGTCGTCGATGCCGATGGCGATGGCGCCTATTTGCCCGGCGCGGATTTCCTGATTGAGATGGTGACCCCGGTGCTGCCGGGGAGCTGGAACACCGACCTGTTCTTCTGAACTCGGCGGCGGCGGCGCGCCCGGGCGGTTGACCCCCGCGCCGCCGAAGCACTAGCGGGAAGGCGATGGCGTCTATCGATCCGGACCTGCTTCTTCGAGCCTATGCAATCGGCGTGTTCCCGATGTCGGACAGCCGCGACGCCGCCGACGTCTTCTGGGTCGAGCCTCGGCGCCGCGCCATCATTCCGATCGACGCGTTCGTCCTGTCCCGCTCGCTGCGCAAGACGCTTCGTTCAGGGGAATTCGAGGTCACCAGCGATCGTGCCTTCGCCGAGGTCATCCGCCGCTGTTCGGAACGCGACGAGACCTGGATCAACGGCGAAATCGAGCGCAGCTTCACCGAGCTTCGTCGCCTCGGCCACGCCCATTCGATAGAGACCTGGCACCGCGGCGAACTGGTCGGCGGCCTCTACGGCGTTCGGCTGGGCGGCGCGTTTTTCGGGGAAAGCATGTTCTCGCTGCGCACCGACGCCTCGAAGGTAGCGCTCGCCTGGTTGGTCGCGCGGCTGAAGGTGGGCGGGTTCCGGCTGCTCGACTGCCAGTTCATGACCGAGCATCTGCGCAGCCTCGGGGCGATAGAAATCACCCAGCAGGATTATCTGGCGCTGTTGGCCGGTGCGCTGTCATCGCCATCGTCGTCCGACGGCCTTGCCGGCCTCGCCGCCGCCGTGGCGGGCGTGGACTTCGCCCGCGGCGAGGACCCGGAGTTCGGCGCTTTGGACCGGCTGCTTGCCGCGGCCTCCGCCCCCGGAGCCTCGGCAGCGGCGCCAGGGTGCGTCATTTCGCAGCTCTTGGTCCAAACGTCGTAGACCGGGTGCTCGACGACGTTGAGCGACGGCGTTTCCTTGTAGATCCAGCCCGAAAAAACCCGGTGGAACTCGCCCTGCGGGTTGCGGACGTCGAGCTGCACGAAGGCGCCGGTGAGCTTCTGCACTTCCCAGGGCGCGGAGGTTTCGCACGCCCGCAGGCGGACGATGATGCCGCCGACCTGAACTGACTGACCCGGCTTCAACTTGAGCGGGCGGGAAATGCCGTTGCGCTTGTTGAGCAGGCCAAGCACCGCCACCCGGTCGGCCATCGGCGTCGTGCCCGGCGCAAGCTGGGTTACTGTCTGGGGTACGTCCACGGTCTTCGGCTCAGCCTCGGCCTGCGCGTTGCCCTGAGCCTTTTGCGCCTCGCCGCCGCCTCCCTGGCCGCAGGAGGCAAGCGCGAGCAGGAGGCCCGAGGCGCCGGCGCGGAAGCTCAGGCGGCTCATCCCTGGTCCGGAGCCCAGGCCTCGTAATCGCCGCTCGCCGCGGCACGAACCCCGCCGCGGTCCAGCGCGCCGGCCGGCCGGTAGGCATCCGACGTGCCGGTACGGTTGCCGGTCGGCTGCTTGAGGAACTTGGGCGCGGGCGGAAGCACGTCGTCGGGATGACCGTCGATCTGGTGGTGGAGCCAGCTATACCATTCAGGGGGAAGCTGGCCGGCGTCATTCGCGCCCTTGTAGAGGACGTAACGGCGGTTGCCCTTTTTCGATTCAAAATAGCGGTTGCCGAAGGCGTCGCTTCCGAATTCGCGGCCGTTGCGGCGGATATGGAGCGACGTGCCGATCGTCGCGCCGTCCCACCAGGTGAAGATCTTCTTCAGGAATCCCATCCCCGCCGCCTAGCGCCGAAGGGGCCTGAGGCGCAAGCCTGCGCGGGGGCCGCGCAGGGCGCTAACGGGCAGCGGCACTTGCGCCATCCGCCGCGCCCTTGCCGCTCAGTAGGCCGCGCGACGAAAGCCATGCTTCAAGCGCCAGCGGCCATTTGTCGGCGGGCAGATCGTGGGCGCGCATGCCGAAGCCGTGGCCGCCTTTTTCGAAAAGGTGGATTTCCGCCGCAAGACCGGCCTTGCTCCAGCGCTCGTATATCTCGACGCTCTTGCGCCATGGCACCTGCGGATCGTCTTGCGCGGCCGCGACGAACAGCGGCGGCGCCCCGGCCGCGGGCACCTGCTCGGTCGGCATCGCGCCGTAAAGGCTCGCCGCGAAGTCGGGCCGTGCCTCCGCCTCCGGCGCAAGCGCCACGCCCATCACGGTGATCGCGCCCGCGGAGAAACCGATCATCCCCACCCGGCCGGCGTCGATGCCGTATTTGCCGGCATTTCCCCTGATCAGGCGCAGCGCCTGCCGGGCATCCGCCGTCGCGATCTGCCGCGCGGGCTCGGTTCTCCGAACGAAGTCGTCGAAGGATTCGGGGCCGCCTTGCGCCTGATCGGTGGGCGGGCGGACCCGGTATTTGAGGATAAAGGCGGTGATCCCCCGCTCGGCAAGCCAGCGCGCGACCTCCGTCCCGTCGAGATCCCAGGCGAGCGCCCGGAACGATCCGCCCGGAAGCAGCACCACCGCGGTGCCGTTGGCGCGACCTTGGCTCGGCCGGACGACCGTGAGGGTGGGCGTGGTGACGTTGGTGACGATGTGGACTTTTCCGGCCACCGGCAGCTCCGCGTCCACCGCCTCCTCGGCGCCGGTCCAGCTCTCCGTACCGGGCGGGTTACCTGGCCACAGACGAACCACCTCCTCGCGCTGGGCCGCTGCCGGCTCGGCCGCCTGGGTCGTCCCGCACGCCGGCGCCAGCGCGAGCACCACGACGGCTGACAAGAGGTTCAATGGCTTCATTGCAGGCTCCCGCGTGTTTCCCGGCTGTCGAGCCGCAGCGGAACGCCGGGCCAAATCGGCCCGCCTTCAGCGAATCTCGACCTCAACGGCGAGCGGACCCTTGCGCCCGGTTGCGATTCGGGCGCGCAGCAGCTGATCGGGGACGAGGTCGGCAAGGCCGCCGCGGCGCACCGTTTCCATGTGGACGAAGATATCCTCCTCCTCGTCGCCTTCGCCGTCGCGGTTGAGGAAGCCGTAGCCCTTGAGCCGGTTGAACCATTTCACCCGCACCGCCTCGAACGCACCCGCGTCGTCCAGCAAGGCCGACGGATCGACCCGTTCGGCGGGCGAAGCCGTGCTGCGCGGCGCCTCGCTGACGATGGCCTGGCTGAGATCGATCGAGATGACCTTGCGGGCCTGGAGGCCGCGCTCCTGCTCGGCGACAAGGCATTCCACCACGGCGCCTTCGGGCAGGCTGCGGCGGTCATGCTCCTTCAGCACGCTGAAGTGAACGAGCACGTCGCCTTCGATATCGTCGCTGACCAGGAAGCCGAAGCCGCGGGTGGCGTCGAACCACTTCATCGAGCCGGTGACCTGGACCAGCGTTTCGTCGTCGGCGCCGTCGGCGTGCGTGAATCCGTCCCCCGACGCGTCGGAGGCGGTTCCTTCCGCAAGATTATCCCGACGCGACGTCATCAACGGCGATCCACAAATAAAGCTGGGCGGAGGACTATCATGGCTGTTGCAGCCTTGTGAACTGTTTCCGCGCCCTTTTTAACGACCGTCCGAATCCGGGATTTCGCCCGGCAAGGCGTTAAGGATGCGCCGGACGAGGTCCATCGGGTGGCCGGCCCGAAGCATCGCCCCTATCGCTTTCTGCCGCGTTGCCGGGTCGGGCAGTGCCGCCGCGAAGGGCCCCAACCGGCGCCGCTCGGCGAATCGAAGCGCCGCGGACCAGGCGGAGTCCCGCGCTTCTCCCCGCGCTTCCTCGGCATCTTCCTCCTGGATACCAGCGGCGCGAAGGGCGTCCCCGACCCGGCGCTCGCCGAAACCGCGGCGGGTGAGCGCGGCGCCGCGCGCGGTTGCGAACGCCTTGTCATCGACGTAGCGAAGCCCCGCGAGCTTCTCGACCAGGGCCTCGATCGGCGCCGCGGCCTTGCCGCCCCAGCCGCGCTCGCCGACCTTGCGCTTCAGATAGGTGCGCAGCTTGGCGCGGGTCGTCGCGTATCGGCCCGCATAGAAAAGGGCGAGGCGCTCCAGCCCCTCCTCATCGAGCGGCGGGCGGGGCTTTCGGGCTCGTTCCTGTCTCACGCGCCATGATTGTGCCACACTCCCCCGCGATTATGGAAGTCCATCGCCTCCCTATGAGGCCGGGGGGCTTGGATGCGTCCCACGAGATGAGGATCGACACCCCAGTGCCCGTAACTGGCCCAGCCGCCGAAACACCGATTGTTGCCCCAACCCCCACCGCGGACGATCTGCCGCGGCGGCTTGCCGATTTCGGCACGCTGGGGGAGGCGCTGGATTATGCCGCGCGCGGCGTGCGCGGCCTCAATTTCCACAACGCCCGTGGCCAGCTGACCCGCGCCTTTACTTTTCGCGAGCTGCGCGAGGATGCGCTGCAGGCCGCCTACCGCCTGATCGACGCGGGCATCCGCCCCGAGGACCGGATCGCGATCATTGCCGAGACCGGGCCGGAATTCGCCGCCTTGTTCTTTGGCTGCATCTACGCCGGGGCCTGGCCGGTGCCGCTGCCGCTCCCCACCTCGTTCGGCGGGCGCGATTCCTATATCGACCAGCTCTTGGTGCAGCTCGCCAGTTCGGACCCGAAGGCGCTGTTCTACCCGGCGGAGCTCGCCTCCATGGCCGGCGCCGCCGCGCAGGGCGCCGGCATCCAGGGGCTTGCCTGGGAGGAATTCGCCGAACGTGCCGCGCCCGAAGCATCGCTTCCGCAGGCCGCCACCGACGACATCGCCTATCTCCAATATTCGTCCGGCTCGACGCGCTTTCCGCACGGCGTCGTCATCACCCACCACGCGCTCCTCAACAACCTCGCCGCGCACAGCCACGGCATGGAGGTGGTCGAGGGCGATCGCTGCGTCTCGTGGCTGCCTTGGTACCACGACATGGGCCTGGTCGGCTGCTTCCTGTCGCCGGTCGCCAACCAGGTTTCGACCGACTACCTCAAGACCGAGGATTTCGCCCGCCGCCCGCTCGCCTGGCTCGATCTGATCAGCCGCAACGCAGGCACGACGCTGAGCTACTCGCCCACCTTCGGCTACGACATCTGCGCGCGCCGCATGTCCAGCCAGTCGAAGGTGTCAGAACGCTTCGACCTCTCCCGCTGGCGGGTTGCCGGCAACGGCGCCGATATGATCCGTCCGGACGTGATGCAGGCGTTCGTTGACGCGTTTCACGAAGCGGGCTTCAGCGCGAAGAGCTTCCTGCCTTCCTACGGCCTCGCCGAAGCAACGCTCGCCGTGTCGATCATGCCGCCGGGCGAGGGCATTGTCGTCGAACTGGTCGAGGAGACCCTCCTGGCCGGCGGCGGCAAGGCCGAGCGCGACCGGCCGCAGCGCTACCGTTCGGTGGTCAATTGCGGCCGCCCGGCGCGCGACATGGAGATCGCCATCCTCGACGAGGACGGCCGCCAGCTGTCCGACCGCGAGATCGGTAAGGTCTGGTGCAAGGGGCCCTCGGTGATGGTCGGATATTTCCGCGATCCCGACGCCACCGCCGCCTGCCTTACCGACGACGGTTGGCTGGACACGGGCGACATGGGCTACATGTCGGACGGCTACATCTACATCGTCGGCCGCGCCAAGGACATGATCATCATCAACGGCAAGAACCACTGGCCGCAGGACATCGAGTGGGCTGTGGAGCAGATCCCCGGCTTCAAGGCCGGCGACATCGCCGCTTTCTCGATCACCACGCCGGGCGGAGAAGAGACCCCCGCCGTGCTGGTCCAGTGCCGGACCTCCGACACAGAGGAACGCGGCCGGCTTCGCGACCTGATCCGCGAGCGGGTCCGCGCGATCACCGGCATCAATTGCGTGATCGAGCTTGTTCCGCCCCGCACCCTGCCCCGCACCAGCTCCGGCAAATTGTCGCGGGCCAAGGCGCGTAATCTCTATCTGTCCGGCGAGATCCAGCCCTACGACATCGCCGCCTGAGGCGATCCGTCCCTGGAGTTCAAGCCGTGGCGCGGCGGCTTGGAGTCAGGCCGGCAGTCCAGCCGGTCCAAATCGCGGCAACCGAAAGAGCGAAGCCGAGGCTGACGAGCAGCGGCACCGGCACGTCGGCAAGGCTGCCGTAGAGCCGCTGCCAGGCCTCCGTCTGGCCGAGCGTCTGAAAGGCCAGCGCTTGAGCAACAACCACGATCCCGGTGACAATCCACGGGCGGCCGTGCTTGGGGGCGCGAAGCGCAAGCGCGAAGGCAAGGAGGGCGGTCAGCGCAAAGGCGATGTGGGCGCCCCAGGTGAAATGGTGGAACGTCTCGGGTCCCGTGATGGCGAGCGGCGGCAAGGCCGGCATCAGGCGGGTGATGATCGGCGGGATCAGGAAGAACACGGTGGCGAGCATCCAGCGGGCGTGGAGGTGGACTTTGCGCCGCTGCTTGAGGGCCATGTAGAAGAAACAGAGCAAAGCCAGGGAGGAAACGGTGTCGAGCGTCCCCAGGCGAGCCCCGAAAACTGCGTAGAACGGGTTCGACTGCGCCGCGAACTTAGCCGCCATGCTTTGCAGGACCAGCAGCCCACCCGCCAGGAAGAAGGGGAACAGGGCGAAGCTGGCGAACCCCAGCGCCTTGTGGAGGGCGTTGCGGCGGTTGTGGATCGACCAGCTCTGAACCGCGAGGAGCATGATCCACAGGCTCGCGGTGAGGCCGTGGACGTGAAAGGCATAAGGCGCGGTGCCGAAGATCGAGAGGTAATCGCGCCAGAAGGCGAGGCCGGCGAGGGGGAATAAGAGTAGCAGATAGAAGTGGGCGTGGCGGTAAGGCATGGCGTTCCTCCCCTTGAGGCACGGGGAAGGGGGCGCAGCGCGCGATGTGAACAGGTTCGCGGCTCCGGATCCCCCATCCGTGCGCGTCTTGCAGTTTACGTGTTTTCCCGCGCCGCGCCAGTGGGCGCTCAGAAGGGGATTTTGAGAGTCACCATGGCGCGCTTGTCGACAAAGCCATCCTGGCGGACGACCTGGGTCACTTCGGGCTCAAGGCGACCGAAGGGGAGATCGATGCCGACCACTTCGCCAGGCTTGCGGCCCTCCCACTCAGGCCGGCCCTTGAGCTCTTCAAGGCGCTGCCCCTGGCCGCGGCGGCCGCAGACGATGATTTCGCCCTCGCCGGCTCCGCGGCGGCAATCGTCGGTGATGCGCGGCGCCGCCTCCTGCATCGGCAGGCGGTAATCGATCGCTTCCACCGCCGGCGGATCGGCCGCGGCGAAGAGCAGGATCAGGGCCAGCGGCACGGCCTCTCCACTTTTGTCCAAAAGCGAACCTGCCCCGCCCGCCGGGGAATTGCCAGCCCGTTCAACGCAAACGGTAAAAGCCGGCAAGCCGGTCGAGCGCCATGGTGAGAACCAGCTTCCCCGCGCGGGCCGGCCAGCCGAGCGCCTGCTCGGCGTCACGCATCGCCTCGCCCGAGCAGACCACTCGCCAGAGAATGTCCGTGAGGCCGGGACCCACCGCAGCCACCGCCGCGTCGAAGCGGCGCCGGGCGGCGATCTGGGCGGTGGTGGGATCGCTGGGCGTGGGGGCGCCGCGGTCGATGCCCGAACTGGGCGTGCCTTCGTAGTCCATGGTGACTCGTGGAGCGAGCTGGGCGCGTTCCCAATCGGCGCGGAGCTGCTCGCCGGCGGCGAACTGGCGCTCGCTGATGTGGCCTCGGGCGAGAAGCCAGCCGAGCGGCGACTCGGCAAGGTTCTTCACCACCGAGCGCGGGACCTTGCGGATCCTGCGGCTGCGCACCGGCCGGTAGGCGCCGCCGCTTCCCTGCCCCTCCGGTTCCTCCCCGTCCTGCGGCGGCGCCACCTCCGCCAACAGCCTGTTGCCCACCCGCTTCGCCTTCATGGTTGGTCCTTTACCGAATCACTCGACGAATGGCTTGCCACCGCGGCCGGCATGTAGGAAAGTGAATAACCACATTGGTTAGGAGGCGCCCGTGATTACCCGCATCCGTGAAGTCCGGCGCGCCCGCCGCATGACCCTGCAGGACGTCGCCGACCGCTGCGATCCGCCAACCACGCCGCAAACCGTAGGTCGTCTGGAAACCGGGATGCGCACTGTTTCGATGGGATGGTTGAACCGGATTGCGGGCGCGCTGGGAGTGGACGCCACCGATCTGGTGACGGTGCCGGACCGCGGCAACGTGCCGGTGGCGGCGGTGCTTCACCACAATGGCGCGCAGCCGCCGCGCCGGGCGGAGGTGTCGCTGATCCCGCAAGCGGCGGAGGAAACCATCGCCATTCAGGTTCAATCCGGCATCGGCGAGTACCGGGCGGGCGACGAAATCTGGCTTGAGACACTGGCGCCCGAGGGCTTTGGCGGCGCAATGAACCGCGACGTTCTGGTGCCGCGGTCGGGCGGGCGCTTCATCTTTGGCCGGCTTATCGGGCGCGACGGCGGCAAGCTCCACATCCTGCCGCTCGGCGCGGGGATGCGGCAGCTGGTGGTCGGCGATCCCCCTTGGGCGGCGGTGGCGTCGCGGCTCATTCGGGCGCTGTGAGCCCCCGCCTCGGCGCGCGCGTACACACACGTGCGCGCGTGCTTCTGGACGGCGGCGGCGGAGGCGCGTAAAAGCCGGACGGGCAAAGGACACTCCCAGATCATGCAGACTTTCCGCCGGGGCCTTGCGGCCGCCGCTCTCCTCGCCGTCGCGCCGACCGGCAGCATCGTTGCCGCGCAAGCGCCGGCAACGAACCAGGTCCAGCCGGCGCCGACCCCCACGCCCGCTCCCCCGCCGGCCGGCGTCGGCCCGGCCGAGCTTCGCAACTTCAGCCTGCCCGGCCAGCGCACCACGCCGCCGGCGCAGGCGCCGCAGCCCGCGCCCCAAGCCGAGACTCCGCCGCCGGCAAGAACGACGCCCGGCACCACGCGCCCGACCGAGCAGCGCCCCGCCCCGGCACGCCCCACCGCCGAAGCCCCGCGCGTCGCGGCGCCCGTACCCATCAGGGATGCAACGCCCGCGGCCGCTACCCCGACACCCGACCTCCAAACGCCTGCCGTGACCGCCACGGAGCCATCCGCAGCGCCCGTGGCGGTTGAGCCGCTTCCCACCACCGTCGAACCGCAGCAGCAACCGACCCTGCAACCAGCCCCGCAACCGGCGCAAGGCGGCAGCTGGAGCTTGTGGTGGCTTGCCGTTCCGGCGGTGCTTGCGCTTGCCGCTTTTCTCGCCCTTCGCCGCCGCCGCCGCGGTGAGGAGGACTATGCCGGCGTGATGGTCGAACAGGAGGCTGAAGAGCCGCAGACTCTGACTGCCGAAGCGCCCCTGCCCGTGGCCGTGCAGGCGCCGCGCCGTACGGCGGAGATCATCCCCCCGGCGCCCAGGCCCGCGGCCAAGCCGGCGCTCAAGCTGCCGCCCAAGGTGCGGGTCGTGCCGGCCGCGCCGCCCGCCCCGGTTGAGCCCGCCGGGCCGCGCGCCCAGTTAGAGGTCCAGTTCGTCCCGGCCCGCGCTTCGGCGACCGAGGATGCGGCGGTGGTCGAGTTCGAACTTGTGCTGAAGAACGTCGGCGACGCGCCGGCGGCCAATATCCGCATCGACACTCGTATGTTCAACGCCAGCGCAACCAAGGAAATGGCCGACTTCCTGAAGGGACCGATCCACGACACCAGCGGCTCCCCGCACGTGCAAATCGCGCCGGGCGACGAATTGAAGCTGCAAAGCACGATGGCGATGCCCAAGCAGGATGTTCGCGAAATCCTGATGGAGGGCCAGCGGCTTTTCGTGCCGGCGGTAGCGTCGGTGATCGCCTGGGACTGGAGCGCGGACGGGCGCGGACGGGCGACGAATAGCTGGCTGGTCGGCCGCGAGAGCGAGAATAAGGCCGCCAAGATGGGCGCCTTCCGGCTCGATCTCGGGCCGCGGATCTACCGGCAGGTGGGAGTGCGGCCGCTTAAGCTGGTAGCTTGAGAATCAAGCGTTACCGCCTCCTGAGCTGCACCAACCTCGCTCATCCTGAGTAGCCGCTGAGGAGGCGAAGCCGTCTCGAAGCGGCGTATCGATCCTTCGCCAAGCTCAGTCCCTACTCAGGATGAGCGGCGGGGGCGGTAGATTTGCAGAGAGAGAGGGTTAGGCCGCGAACGCCTCCGTCGGGACGGTCCATGCCGCGACCGCGCCGTCCAGTGCGCCGGCCTTGAGGCCGGCCGCCTCAGGCACCACGCAAGCCAGGTAATAACGCGCGGCCGCTATCTTCATGCTGAGAAAGAGGGGATCGCCCTCGCCGCTTTCGAGCTGGCGTTCGGCCTCAACACCCTGGCGGTGCATCAGCCAGCCGCAGGTCGCCACGGAGAGCATGGTCAGGAACGGATAGGACCCGCCGAGCTTAGTGTCGGGCGCCGCGGCGGCGAGGTGGGCGGCGACTTCCTCGAACGCGTCGAGCAGGGTGCCGAGCGGTTCGCCTGCCTCCGCGCGCATATCTGCCACCAACGCCTGGAACACGGTGCCGCCTTCGAGGCCGAGCTTGCGGCCGACGAGGTCGGCGGCTTGGATACCGTTGGTGCCCTCGTAAATCGGGGCGATGCGGATGTCGCGCAGGTGCTGGGCGGCGCCGGTTTCCTCGACGAAGCCCATGCCGCCGTGGATCTGGACGCCTAGGTTGGCAATTTCACAGCCGATGTCCGTGCCGTAGGCCTTGACCAGGGGGGTAAGGAGATCGGCGCGGGCCTGGGCTGCGGAGTCGCCGAGGCTGCCACGGTCGGTCTGGCCGGCGGCGTAGTAGCATAGTGCGCGGGCGGCTTGGGTGAGCGCCTTCATGCGCAGCAGCATCCGGCGGACATCGGGATGGTCGATGATCGCGGCGGGGCGGCCTTCGCGAACGCCCTGCACGCGGCCGGTGGCGTAGGCGACGGCCGCCTGGGTGGCGCGCTCGCCGATCGAGACTCCCTGCAGGCCAACGTTGAGGCGGGCGTTGTTCATCATGGTGAACATGGCGCGCATTCCGCCCATTTCCGGGCCAACCAGCCAGCCGGTGCAGCGCCCCTCGTCGCCATAGGACATGACGCAGGTCGGCGAGGCGTGGATGCCGAGCTTGTGCTCGATCGAGACGCAGCGAAGGTCGTTGGCGGTGCCGTCGGGCAGCACTTTGGGGACCAGGAAGAGCGAGATTCCGCGAGTGCCCGGCGGCGCATCCGGGGTGCGGGCGAGGACCAGGTGAACGATGTTGTCGGCCATGTCGTGATCGCCGAAGGTGATGAAGATCTTGGTGCCGGTAATTGAGAAGCTGCCGTCTCCGTTGGGCACGGCGCGGGACTTGAGCGCGCCCACGTCGGAGCCGGCCTGGGGCTCGGTGAGGTTCATGGTGCCGCTCCACTCGCCGGTGACGAGCTTGGGCAGCCACTGCGCCTTGAGCTCGTCGGAGCCGTGGTGCTTGAGCGCTTCGACGGTGCCGGGGGTGAGCATCATGATCAGCGAAAAGGCCATGTTGGCGGCGCCGAGATCCTCCATCACCACGGTGGCTAGGGTGAGCGGCAGGCCTTGGCCTCCATGTTCGGCGGGGCCGGCCAGCGTGCCCCAGCCGGCTTCGACATAAGCCGAATACGCTTCCTTGAAGCCGGGCGGCATTGTCACGCCGTCCGGCGACCATTTGGCGCCCACTGAATCGCCGATGCGGTTCAAGGGCGCGAACTCGCCGGCGGCGAAGGCCCCTGCCCCTTCGACGATAGCCTCGACCAGATCGGGGGACGCGTCGGCGAAGGCGGCGTGGGCCGCGAGTTCGTTGATGCGGACGATGTGGCGGAGGACGAACAACTGGTCGGCGACGGGCGGCGTAAAGGTCATTCTCGCTCCGGTGGTGCAAGGGCTGTGCGGGGGCTATAGCGCGGTGCCGTGAACCCGCCAAACGCCCCTTCCCCATACGAGACCCGCGTGCTGCCGTTGAGCGAGGCGGCGGTGGCGGAGGCGGCGCGGCTGATCCTGGAGGGCGAGCCGGTCGCGGTACCGACCGAGACGGTCTACGGGCTCGCCGCGGATGCGACGAATGCAGAGGCGGTGGCACGGATTTACGCGGCCAAAGGGCGGCCGAGCTTCAATCCCCTGATCGTGCATGTGCCGGATTTGGCGGCGGCGGAGCGCTTGGCGGTTTTCTCGGAGGCAGCGCGCGCGGTTGCGGCGGCATTCTGGCCCGGGCCGGTGACGTTGGTGCTGCCGCTAAGCGAGCAGGCCGGGCTGGCGCCTGCAGTGACGGCGAGGCTCGGGACAATCGCCCTGCGTTGCCCGGCGCACCCGGCGATGCGTGCGCTGCTGGAGGCGTGCGGGCGGCCGCTTGCCGCGCCGTCGGCCAATGCCAGCGGGCGGATCAGTCCAGTGAGCGCGGCGCACGTGCTGGCGAGCCTCGGCGGACGAGTGAGGCTGATCCTGGACGGCGGCGCTTCCGAGCAGGGGCTGGAATCGACCATCGTGCGGATCGACGCGGCGGGCGTATCGCTGCTTCGGCTGGGGCCGGTGGATCTTGCCGACATCGCCGCAGTGGCGGGGCTTGCGGAGGCTGCGGCGGGCCCGGGCATCGAGGCGCCGGGCCAGCTCGCCAGCCATTATGCGCCAACCAAACCGGTGCGGTTGAATGCGCGCGAGGCGGCGGCGGGGGAATGGCTGATCGGCTTTGGCGCGGTTGCGGGCGACGAGAGCCTGAGCCCGTCGGGAGACCTGCGCGAGGCGGCGGCGAATCTGTTCAGCGCGCTGCACCGGGCGGAGGCCAAAGCGCCGGAGCGGATTGCGGTGGCGCCGATCCCGGAGGAGGGTATCGGCCGGGCGATCAACGACCGGTTGCGGCGGGCGGCGGCGCCGCGTTAGCCAGCGCCGCAGCCCGCGACTTTCGCCAATGGCGGCTAACGAACAGCGGAATGACGATGGGAAGCAGGCTGTACACCCAGGGCGCGAAGGCGGGTGCGACGCTCGCCAGCAGCCCGGACAGCAAGCCCGCAGAGCCGAGAATGATCCAGATACCGATCTCGCCGGTAACCCCAATGCGCTGCTCCGCGGTAAGATCGCCCTTCAGGCTGGTCGCGAACAGGCAGGCGATCGCCGCCGCCATCGCGGTGAAGCCGAGCCCGTAAAGCGCAAACAGGCTGCGCGCCTCGGCCATGGTGCGAACCGCGCGCACTTCGCCCCGCACGAACTCAACAAGCGTGATCGTCATCACTCTCAGCGGGTAAACGTAGACGAGCACCAGGAAGACGATCAGCAAACTGAGCAGCACCGGCATAAAGCCGGTGCGCTCGCCATAGCTCCGCCAGCGGACATGGGCGTGCCAGAACATGGCGATGAGCGCGAAGCCGATCAGAAAGGCGGGCGCGCTCGCCACCGCCCGCTCGAGCTCGGCATAATTGGCAGGAACCCCGCCCCCGCCGATCACCAGCAGCGACACTGCAAATGCGAAGGCTGCATCGACAAAGGCGTCCAGCCGCGCCGAACCCGATGATCCTGAAGCTTGCGTGCTCATGCCGACGTCCCCCGTGCTGGAGAGTGGCAGCGGCGCAGCAGCCTAGCAAGCCCGAGTCGCGGCGCGAGCCAAGGGGCTGCGTCAGGCCAGTTTGTCGGCGTAGAGCAGTCGCCCGGGGCCGAGGCGCACGAGCACTTCCTGAAGGCTGTTGTAGGACATTGCGAAGCAGCCTTCGGAGCGGCCGAGCTTGCCGGTTTCGGCGATCACCTGGGGCTCCGCATACCAGGCGGAGTGGACAACGATGGCGCGGCCTTCGGCGTTGCTGTTGCGCTTTTCCAGGCCCTTGAGCTTCATCGAGCGGCCGTATTTGCCCTGATAGTAATCGCCTGTGAGGTAGGCGCCGGCCGACGAGGCATTGGAGCCATAAGCGTTGGAGAAATGCTCGAGGTGGCCGCAATGGGCGGGGTCGGAGCCGCGGCCATGGGCTACGAAGTGGCTGGAAATCCGGCCGCTGCGCGTGTCGAGAAGGTAGAAGCGCTTCTCGCCCGACGCCTTTGCGAAATCGGTGATGCCAACAAGGTCTGTGTGGCGAAGCAGGCGGCGGTGGGCGTCGAAGGAGGCCCGGGCGCGGGCAAGCAGCCGGGGATCGATGGCGCCATCGACGAGGATGCGCGGCTGCGCGGGCACTGCCGCGGGAAGCGCGGCGCGGGCCAGCGGGGCTGCGACCTTGGGCTCCTTGCCGAGCCCGGCGACGATCTGCGCCAGGCTCTGAGCCTGGGCGGTGGAAGCGAGCACGCCGGCGGCAGCACCGGCGCCAAGCAATTGCCTGCGCGAGTAAATCACTAGTGGGAACCCCTCCGCTATGGCCATGCTATCTAGCGGAATTTGGGTTAAAACTGAATGAATTGATGGGGGTAATAGGGGGTTAAACAGGGAGTTCGGCGTGTTCCGACCACGGCTCGTCGGCAAGTGGCCCCGCAGCGGGAACTAAGGCGATTTCAGGAAGCCAAGCGGGGGCCGTTTTCCGGCCGTCATCTGGAGCTTGAGCTTTGGCTCTCGCGGGCGCTGAACGCTAAATTTTTTCGGCGTAGAGTAGGCGGCCTGATCCGAGGCGAGTCATGGCTTCGGCGTGGCTGATGCCGGGCAACGCGAAGCAGCCTTCTGAGCGGCCGAGCTTGCCGAACTGCGCGATCATCGAAGGCTCGGCATAGCGGGCGGAATGGACGACGATGGCGCGCGCTTCTGCGTTGTAGTTGGTGTGATCGAGGCCGCTAAGGCGCATCGACCAACCGTATTTGCCGGTATACGCGTCGCCGGTGAGGTAGGCGCCTTCCGACGTCGCTTCCGAACCGAAATCGTTGGAGAAATGCTCAAGCCAGCCGCTGTGGTCCGGATCGGAGCCGCGGCCGTGGGCGCACAGATGCTCGGTGGTGAAGCCGGAGCGCAGATCGACGATGTAGAAGCGGGCATCGCGCGAGGCGCGGCTGAAATCGGCGATCCCGATCACGTCGGCATGGGGAATGATGCCGCGGCGCGCCTCGAGCGCGGCCATTGCGCGGGCGCGGAGAGCCGGATCGATGCGGGGCTGGAGCGGCGCGACGGCGGCGAAGGCCCGGGCCGGCAGGAGGCCCGCCGCCCCTGCGGCAGCGGCGATCGACAGAAACGAACGGCGTGTAAGCGACACTAAGCAACCTTTCGAACAAGCCCGATCATTGCAGGCTCGCTCCCATCCCTCAACGTGCTCCGGCCCGGTTCCGATCCGCTCGCCCCGCCAAGGAATCGTCTCGCCGCTTTTCGTTACGGAACCGCAAGGCCGGAACGCGCGTATCTCAGCCTATGGGAGCCTTTGACCGACTCGCCGTAAAGCCCGGATTGCCGCCGATGGAGGCGAAATCGGTCGATTCGCTGCCCAACGGTGGCGGCTGGCAGTACGAACCCAAATGGGATGGCTTTCGCTGCCTGGTGTTCCGCGACGGGCCTGAAGTGCATCTCCAGTCCAAAGCGGGCAAGCCGCTTGGGCGCTATTTCCCCGAAGTGGTCGACCGGGTGCTGCAGATGGAGGCGGACCGGTTCGTCGCGGACGGGGAGCTGATCATTCCGGTGGACGGCGCCTTGAGCTTCGATGCGCTTCAGCTTCGGCTCCATCCGGCCGAGACGCGGGTGAAAAAGCTGGCCGCGGCAACGCCCGCGCAGTTGATGCTGTTCGACCTCTTGTTCTTCCGCGAAACGAGCTACCTGGCCGCGCCCCTCGAGCTGCGCCGCTCCTCCCTGGAAATTCTCCACCGGGGGGAGGAAAGCGAGGATCTGCTGCTCTCGCCCTTCACCGAGGACCGCGATGTGGCGCAGGGCTGGCTCGACATGGCGGGCGGCGCGCTGGACGGGGTCGTCGCCAAGCGGCGCGACGGGGTCTACGAGGCGGGCGAGCGGGCGATGCTCAAGATCAAGCAATTGAAGACCGCCGACTGCGTGGTCGGCGGTTTTCGCTACGGCACAGGGAGAAAGGTCGTCGGCTCGCTGCTGCTTGGCCTGTTCAACGATGAGGGCAAGCTCGACCATGTCGGTTTCACCTCCTCGTTCGGGAATGAGGACAAAGAGGCTTTGACCGCGCGGCTGGAGGCTCTGGTGGGCGAGCCGGGCTTCACCGGCGATGCCCCGGGCGGGCCGAGCCGCTGGGCGACCGAGCGCAGCGTCGAGTGGCAGCCGCTGCGGCACGAACTGATCGCCGAGGTGCGCTACGACCATGTCTCCGGCAACCGCTTCCGGCACGGGACGAAGTTCCTGCGCTGGCGGCCGGATAAGGCGCCGGAGCAGTGCCGGATGGACCAGCTCCAGCCCGAAGCGGCGGCTTTGGCGACGGCGCTTGGAGGCGCGGCATGAGCGAGGAACGGTTCGTAGAGGGCGTCCGGCTGAGCAATCCGGACAAGGTCCTCTACCCCGAGCAGGGCATCACCAAGGGCGACCTTGCCGATTATTATGTAAAGGTGGCGGAGCGGCTGCTCCCCCACGCGGGAATGCGGCCGATCACCATGGTGCGCTGCCCGACCGGGACGGGGAAGAAGTGCTTCTACCAGCGCCACGCCGGCTCGGGCGTTCCGGAGCAGTTGGGTGAAGTGCTCGTGCCCGGTTTCGACGAGCCCTACCTCTACATCAAGGACGTGCCGGGGCTCATCGCCATGGTGCAGATGGGGGTGCTGGAGATGCATCCCTGGGCGGTGACGGTGGAACATCCCGACCGCGCGGACCGAATCATCTTCGACCTCGATCCGGACGAGGGGCTTGGCTTTGGCGAGGTGATCCGGGCGGCGCTCGAGGTGCGGGAGCGGCTTTCGGCGCTCGGCCTGGTGAGCTTCGTCAAGACCACCGGCGGCAAGGGGCTGCACGTTGTCGCGCCGGTGGAGGCTACGGCCGAGTGGCGCGACGTAAAGCTGTTCGCCAAGGGCGTGTCGGCGCAGATGGCGGCGGATTCGCCGGAGCGGTTCCTGACCAAGATTTCCAAGGCGGAGCGGGCCGGGCGGATCTTCATCGATTACCTGAGGAACGACCCGACCTCGACGGCGGTGGCGCCCTATTCGACGCGCTCGCGGGCGGGCGCGCCGGTGGCGATGCCGATCCGCTGGGACGAGGTGAAGGAGGGTCTCGATCCCTGCGATTACACGATCGCGACGGTGCCGGGGCTGATCGCGGAGCAGAAGGCGGATCCGTGGGCGGAGATGCTTGCGGTGAAGCAGGTGCTTCCGGACGCGCCGCGGGGGTAAGCAGCCGCTCGTTTAGGGAGGGCTCCACTCCCGCTCATCCTGAGGAGGGACTGAGCAGGGTTCCCGCCAAAGTAATACTTTGGCGGGTGCCCGTGTCGAAGGCCCGTCTCGAAGGACAAGACAGTGCGTCCTTCGAGACGCCGCTTCGAGACGGCTTCGCCTCCTCAGCGGCTCCTCAGGATGAGCGGGTGTTGTGGGAAGTCTCGCGCCTCCTTGCTCATCCTTGAAGGGCCGCCTCCCCTCCCGCTCATCCTGAGGAGGGACTGAGCTTGGCGAAGCCCCGTCTCGAAGGACCGTTCGCGAATGTGCTGTGCGTCCTTCCAGACGCCGGTTCGACAGGCTCACCGGCTCCTCAGGATGAGCGGGGTTGGGTGTAGGAATTGCCCGATATCCTTGCCCCCTGCCCCTGCAACCCTATCTCGTACCCGAAGGAGATTACACACATGGCGCAGGAACAGGCGACGCTTGCGGGCGGGTGCTTTTGGTGCACGGAAGCGGTGTTCAAGGACGTGATCGGGGTGAGCCGGGTCGAGAGCGGTTATATCGGCGGCCATGTGCCGAACCCGACGTACAAGGCGGTGTGCAGCGGCACGACGGGGCATGCCGAGGCGATCCGGGTGACGTTCGACAACGACCAGATCAGCTATGGCGATATCCTGGAGATGTTCTTCGCCACCCACGATCCGACGCAGCTCAACCGGCAGGGCAACGATGTCGGCACGCAATATCGCTCGGCGGTGTTTCCGCACGATGCCGAGCAGGAGGCGGCGGCCAAGCAGGCGATTGCGCGCGGCGCCGGGGATTGGCCTGGGCCGATCGTCACCACCATCGAGCCGCTGTCCGACTGGTGGCCGGCCGAGGATTACCACCAGGATTATTGGGAAGGCGAGGGCCGAAGCAATCCTTATTGCATCGCCATCATCCCGGCCAAGCTCCGCAAGCTCAGGAAGAGCTTCGCCGACAAGGTAAAGAGCGCGGACGCCGCCGCCTGAACCCCCCTCCCCCTGATCAGTGCAGCGGCCACGTCGCAAGGATCAGGGGGACGCCGAGGACGATGACCAGCAGGCTCAAGGGCGCGCCGAGCCTCGCATAGTCGCTGAAGCGGTAGCCGCCGGGGCCCATCACCAACGTGTTGCATTGGTGGCCGATGGGGGTGAGGAAGTCGCAGCCCGCGCCCACCGCGGTCGCCATCAGGAAGGCTTCGGGGCGGTAGCCCAGGTCGCTTGCAAAGGTGGCGGCGATCGGCGCCATCACCAGCACGGTGGCGGCGTTGTTGAGGAACGGAGTCACCGCCATCGCGGCGACCAGGATCAGGCCGAGCGCGCCCCAGGCGGGGAGCGTCGAGGCGACATGGGAGAGCCAGGTGGCGATTAGGTCCGTCGCGCCGGTGGTGCGCAGCGAGTCCGAGACCGGGATCAGCGCGCCGATCATCACCAGGATCGGCCACTCGATTCGGTCATAGGCCTCGCGCGCCGGCAAAACGCCGGCGAGCATGATCAAGGCGGCGGCGCCGAAAAAGGCGACGGCGACCGGGACGAGGCCCATAGCGGTCAGCGCCATCGCGGCGGCGAGGATGCCGACGGGGATGAGGCCGCGCCGCGCGCTGCCGAGGCGCAGGGTGCGTTCGGCGAGCGGCAGGCAGCCGAGGTCGCGCAGCCGCTCGGGCAAGGTGTCGAGCGTGCCTTGGAGGACGATCACGTCACCGGGGTTGAGCACGATGTCGCGCAGCCGCGAGGTAATGCGCTCGCCGCGGCGGGAGACCGCGATCAGGTTGACGCCGTGCCGGTCGTGGAGCGCCATCCGGCCTGCAGCCTGGCCGGAGAGCACGGAGTCGCGGCCGATCACCGCCTCGAGCACGCCGACGTTCGAGCTGCGGGTGCCGGCGGCGGCTTCGCGGTGCTGGCCTTCGAGCTCAAGGCCGGCGGCGGCGATGGCGCGCTCCAGCGCGTCCGGCTCGCCCTTCAAGGTAAGAACGTCGCCGGCGTTGATCCGGGCGTCGGGCAGCGGCATCGCGCCCGGCTTGCCCCAGCGGTGGATCGAAGTGACGGTGATCTCCCCCTCCACCATGGCACGGAAAGCGGAGACGGTGATCCCCTCGGCGGGCGAGTGTGCCGGGACTTCCGCTTCGGTGGCGTAATCCTCGATGTCCAGCGCTTCACCCAGGGTGGGCGCGGCGCGGCGGCTGGTGGGGAGGAGCCGGTAGCCGAAGCGCAGGAAGACGAGGCCGGCGCAGGCGAGGCCGAGGCCGACTGGGGCGTAATCGAACATGCCGAACGGCTCGCCGGTCATGTCCTCGCGCACCTTGGAGACGATGATGTTGGGCGAAGTGCCGACGAGGGTGATGAGGCCGCCCAAGAGGCTTCCGAATGCCATCGGCATCAGCATGCAGGACGGCGACGACCCCGACTTGCGGGCGAGCTGAAACGCCGACGGCATCAGCATGGCAAGCGCGCCGATATTCTTCACCATTGCGGAGAGAAAGGTGACCGAGCCGACCAGCACGGTGAGTTGACCGCCCATCTTGGTCATGCCGCTGGTCAGGCGTCCGATTATCGCCTCGACCACGCCCGAACGCTCCACGGCGGCGGAGATGACGAGGGCGGAGGCGACGATGATGACGATGTCGTCCGAAAAGCCGGAAAAGGCCTCGTCCGGCTTGACGATGCCGAGCAGCAGGCTTGCAAGCAACGCCAGCACGGCGACCAGATCGAAGCGGATCCGGCCCCAGACGAAGAGCAGCATCATCCCCGCGAGAACCGCAAAGGCGAGGGCTTGGGGGGTGGTCATCGAAAGCCTTGGGGCATGGCAGGAGCTTGCGTAACGCCGCGGCGCGGCCGAGGGTCCAATCCGCCCGGCGCAGAAAAGACGCGCGGCGGCAGGGGTTAACCTAAGGCAACCATTGTGCTTCTCGCGTCTCCTGTGCCATGCCGATTTGAGGGGGCGCTCGCGGGGGGCGCCCGGGGAATTGAGGCTGGGAGACGCTCCCCTGCTGACACCATGCGTCACATTGTGGATCGGTCCGTCCCTGGGGGCGGTTGAGCGCGCTTGCCTGAAATCCGTGTTGCGCCAAGGACATACGCTTGCGCTCTATTGCTACGCGCCGCCATCGGGCGTTCCGCTTGGCGTGGAGCTTCGCGACGCGTCCGAGATACTGCCGGAGAGTCGCATCATCCGGCACAAGACGGGCAGCGTCGCCTTGTTCGCCAACTGGTTCCGCTACGAGCTTCAGCGCCGCGCGCTCGGCACCTGGCTGGACACCGATGCGTACCTGTTGAAGCCGCTGGAAAGCGAGAAGCCCTATCTGCTCGGCGAGTTCGAGCCGGGGCGGATCAACAACGGCCTGATCCGCATCCCGCCGGATTCGCCGCTGCTGCCGCCGCTGATCGCGTTGTTCGAGGAAAAGAGCGTTCCGCCCTGGTTGCCGCTGCGCGCCAGGGCCGCTGCCTGGTGGCGGCTGAAGACGACGGGCAGAAGCGGTCTTTCGCAGATGCCCTGGGGCGTTGCGGGGCCGCAGGCGCTGACCGCCGTCGCGCATCGCCACGGCCTCGGCCACCTCGCCGAACCGCCCGAGGTGCTTTACCCCGCCGCCTGGCAGAATGCCGATTGGGTACGCGATCCCGCCATTCCGCTGGAGGATGTGATCACCGAAAGGACCGTCTCGATCCACATCTGGAACGAGCGGATCAAGCATTTCAAGGATCAGCCCGCGCCGCGCGGCAGCTTCCTTGCGCGGCTGCAGGCCGAGGGCGCGCCCGAGCCGGTCGAGGCCGCGGCATGAGCGACGTGCCGGCCGTCAGCGTCATCCTGCCCGTCTATAACGGCATGCCCTATGTGGAGGAGAGCGCCCGCTCGATCCTCGCCCAAAGCTTCGCCGATTTCGAACTGGTGATCGGCGACGATGGATCGAACGACGGCACCAACGACGTGGTGCGGCGCCTTGCCGCTCGCGACAAAAGGGTGCGCGTGATCCGGCGCGAGCGCCCCTCTGGCCTTGCGGCGAGCGCCAATTGGGTAATTTCCGAAACACGGGCGCCGCTAATCGCCATCGCCCATGCCGACGACCGCGCTTATCCCGAGCGGCTGGCCCGGCAGGTGGCGGTGCTGCGCGCCGAGGCCGATATCGATTTGGTCGGCTCCTTGTGGGACGGCATGGACGAGGAAGGACGCAAGGTGCGTCCGGGCGATTATTGGCGGCTGCTCCGCCGCTCCTCCTTTGCGCCTTTCTCCCACAGTTCGATCATGTTCCGGAGGAGCTCGTTCGAGCGCGCCGGCGGCTACCGGCCGCAAGCGGAATATTGGGAGGATCTCGACCTTTATTACCGCGTCGCCGAAGCCGGGCGCATCGTGGTGCTGCCCGAGGTGCTGAGCACGGTGCGGCACGCGCGGATCAGCACGCGGCTGCGCAACAACCAGATCCGGGTGGAGAATGCGGTCGACCTGATGTTCCGGTCGACCCAGGCCCATGCCGCCGGCGAGGACCATACGCCGCTGCTGATGGCCCACGCGCCGCTTGCCGAACACCGGCTTCACCCGATGACCTTCGTGTCCTGCGGCTCGACCCGTTTGTGGTCCGGCCGCTCGCCGCGGATCTGGGAGCGGATGCGGGCGCGGGCGCTGCTCCGCTTCGATGCGGCGACGCTTCATGCGCTGTGTTGGGTGGCTTGGGGGACGGCGAGCCCGAAAACCCTGCGCATGTTCCTGCGCGCGCTTCTGCACATCCGCAATGCGATCGCCAGGCCGCTGCTAGAGGGCCGTAGCTATGTGGAGTGGCGGCCGCGCGAGGCCGCATTCCCGGCGCTGGAAGGAAGCGCGCCGGCTCTGGCGCAAGAGGCCGGCCAGGGCTGATGACGCCGCGCCTCAGTGTCGTGATGCCCGTCCACAACGCCCTTCCTTATCTGGATGCGGCGGTGGAAAGCGTGCTTGCGCAAAGCGTTTCCGACTTCGAGTTCGTCATCCTCGACGACGGCTCGAGCGATGGTTCGACGGAGGTACTGCGCGGCTGGGCGACGCGCGATCCGCGCATCCGGCTGGTCGAGAGCGGCTCGCGGCTTGGGCCGGCGGGGAGCTCCAACCGCGTGGTTCGGGAAGCCTGCACGGAAATCGTCGCGCGCATGGACGCCGACGATGTCGCCCGGCCCGACCGGCTGGAGCGCCAGCTTGCCTTGATGGAAGCGCAGCCGGACGCGGTGCTGGTCGGCAGCCT